>Ga0209515_10003076_pt1 | contig 24424 bp, 29 predicted proteins | sample Subgroupgradi54m_FD_187454 | JGI IMG/M metagenome (GOLD analysis project Ga0209515, IMG submission 187454) | Subsurface groundwater microbial communities from S. Glens Falls, New York, USA - GMW60B uncontaminated upgradient, 5.4 m (SPAdes)... ... | reverse complement strand
AGAGGGGGGGCCGCTGGCCCTGTGGGCCCGGGCGCGGCAGCTCCTTTCGGAGGAGGAGTGTCCAGGGGTGGCGGGTGAGGGGGAGCGAGTCCTCGGTGAGGACTGGCGCACGCTCAACCACGGTGCTGTGCAAGGATCACTCTGTGACACGATCGATGGTATGAACCGACTTTTTGGGACGATTGACAGGGTCTATCGTGTGTATCAACGCGGAGGTGCACCCGAGGGAACGGACCAAGGCCGCGGCTAACCCCTCTATAAAGGAGGCAACAGATGAGAAGCGTTCTGGCGATCCTCACAGCCGGGTTTCTCTCGATTGGGAGCCTGGCCTGGGCCCAGATGCCGTGCCCCGGCTTTAGCATCTGCCCCGGCATCGGCATAATGGGTGGCCTGTTTGGCGGAGGCGGAGGCGGAGGCGGAGTGGCTCCTGTCGCTACGACGGCAGGACCGCTCATAGGCCAGCTCCTGCTCCAGCGCCAGTTCTATACCCTGTCTCCGGAGCAGGTGAAGCAATTAGAGGCCCTCCAGAGTGAGACGCAAAGGGAATCTCAGCGCGGGGCGACCGAGATACAGAGAGTCGAGTGGGAGCTCGACGCGCTCCTGCTGGCGAACCCCATCGACGTCGCTAAGGTCGAGGAGAAGATCAAAGCCCTGGAGTCGCTGAGATCCGGTGAGGCCTTGTCGCTGGCGCGCGCCCTTGCCAAAGCCAAAGGGCTGCTGACACCTGAACAACTGCGGAAAGTGCCGCAGACGCAGGCTGTGGGCCAGATAGGCGGTGGCCCGGTCGGGCCGACGTCATTTGGTTTTGGCCCGATGATGGGCTTGTCATTGATGGGCGGTGGCTTTGGCGGCGGTTTTGGGGGCCAGTTTGCTGGTGGCCCTGTGGGCCCGGTGTCAACAGGATTCTTGTTTGTCCCCTGTTCAGGATTTTAAGATGTCCCTTTTTCATCGGGTGTGTTGGGTTGTCAGGGATTGGCCGCTTCAGGGATTCGTCAGTTTGTCGTCGGGACCACCTCCTTGGGTCCGGGGGCGCTACTGAGGAGTCCGGCCTTCCGCTTCTCCTTGAGGCGGTAGCTCTCGCCTTTGATGTTCAAGGTGGTGGCGTGGTGGAGTAGCCGGTCGAGGATAGCGGTCGCCAGGACCTGGTCGTTGAAGATCTCGCCCCAGTCGACGAAGCTCTTGCTGGACGCGAGGATGAGGCTGGCCTTCTCGTAGCGCCGGGCGAGGAGCTCGTGCGGGAGACGGTGGCACCAGGGGCGGTGGCGTGTCTGGAGCAGGACCTCAAGGCGCTCCTCGCGTTCTTCGCCTGTCCCCCCGCGCACTGGCGGCGGATCCGCACGACGAATGCCGTGGAGCGGGCGTTCCGGCAAGTGCGTCGCCGGACGCGGCCCATGAGCTGCTTTACCAACGAGGCGAGCTGTGACCGGATCATCTACGCCGTGATCCACCATCTCAATGCGCAGTGGGAGCGACGCCCTCTCGGGCAATTTACACAGAAGACTTGACACTACCCTAAGTAAATAAAAGGAGAACGGAGGGTCAATGGACTGCCGAGAGGTTCAAAATCGGTTGATCGACGACTGGTGTGGGGAGCTCGCTGATAACGAGGTCACCCAAGTCAGGGGCCATCTGGAGGAGTGCGAGGCGTGTCGGAAAGACGCCTCGCTCCTCCACGTCCTCTCCTCGGCTCTTGACCGGTGGGAGACCCCAGCGACTCCGCCTCGCTTGGCTGAGCAGGTGATCGCGAGGCTTGGTCAAGAAGCTGAGGCGGCCGCAGAGAGGCCGTTGGCAACCAAGGCCCTCCTCTTTCTCCTCCTTGGCGCAGGCGCAGCCGCCCTGGCGCTTTTGCCTGTGGCCGGCCCGGCAGCGGAACATGGAATCACGACCCCTCTTGCCTTTGGTCTCCTGGGCGCCCTCTGGACTCCCCTGTTCGGAGGAAGCTTCCTGGTGGCCTTCGAGGCGACGAGCCGAGTGAAACTTCTGGCAAGGATGGCCCTCCTCGCTGCGGCTCTTACCCTCCTCATTACCCCGGTCCTCTCCATCCACACAGTGGTCGAGGCCTGCCGAAGCTGGCTCGGAGGCGCGAAGGGCTCCATCCCACTCAATCTCCTCCTCTTCTTAGCAGGCAGCCTCTACACGGCCGTGCCCGTTTTCCTCGCCAGCTTTGCCCTCAGCCAGGACGGCGAAGGGCCGCATGCCCAAACAGGCTTGGGGAGCGGCCTCCTGTACCTCCTCCTCATCGCCCCTGCAATCGCCCTCCAGTGTGCCTCGTTGACCCTGGGCATCTTGGCAACCTGGCTGGCCGGGGCGCTCGCCGGGGCCGCAGCCGGTGGGCCCGCCGGCCTCTGGCTGGTGCGCCAAAGGACTTTGGCTGCTGGATAACAAGGCGGAGCCCCCGAAGGAGGGGCTCGATGGCGAGAGTGAACTGTCCTGACTGTGGGGAGAGACTTGAGGCACCGTCGGGGGCAAGGCCCGGTGACCTCCTCGATTGTCCCTTCTGAGCTGGACTTTCGCTCAGGTTGAGTGAGGAGAAGGGGGCCTGGATGGTGATGATTGTCAAGAAGGCAAGCTGTGTGGTGTGCGATACGGTTCTCATATTGGCCGAGGGCGTGAACCCAGGTGATGTCGTCGAATGCTGCGGGGTCAAACAGCGGGTCACGTGCGACTACGGGGCCTACGCATTAGAACAGCTCGAAGGGGGGTGAAACCGATGACGCGGAAGTTCTGGCTCATGCTGGGGTCGGTTGGCGGAGCTTTCCTGGCCTCGGCCTGATGAATCGGTCCCGCCCTGGCCGTGTTGCTAGGGATCTCAGGGATTAGCAGCCTGGCTAGCCTCAGCCTGTATCGGCCCTACTTCATGGCCGTCACCTTCCTCGCCCTCGGGTACGCCTACTTTGTCACGTATCGTGGGCGGTGGCGGACCAGGAGGCTGACAGGAAGTAGGGGGCATCGACCGGCGTTGCATGAGATCGTTCTCTGGGGGGTGACCATGCTCGTCATTGGGATCACCTTCCTCCCGCACTATAGCCTCTGGCTCAGTCAGCTTGTCGAGGCGGTGGTTGCGGCGCGTGGAAGCCCCAGGTAACGACGGGACATCGACAATGACACGACGGATGTTCGTGCTCGGTCTTCTCGCCCTCTCTACCTTAGAGATCGGAAGAGGCCGTGCCTACACCGAAGAGCTCAAGCTGGTAACCCTCCGGGTCGAAGGGATGACCTGACCCTTCTCTTGACCCCCGCGGGTCAAGCGGGCCCTGGAAGGGCTCCCGGGTGTGAAGAAGGCCGAGGTGAGCTTTAAGAAAGCCCAGGCGGTCGTTGAGTATGACCCGAGCCGGGTCACCGTCGAGGCGATGATCCAGGCTATCAAGCGGGCCGGCTTCACCGCATATCTGATCGAGTAACCGAGAGGGAGGGCTGCTCAGACCCTTCCGAAAACCTCAAACGAAAGGGGGTAAGGAGACGATGAAGCGATTCTTGGTACGTCGTGTGGCCCACTGTTGTGAGGGATCATCGCAGGGGCGCCGGACAGCCTTCCTGCTGCGGTGCCCCGCCCCCATGCTTCGTCGCGTAGGGCGACCAAACGTAAGACGGGAATCGTGATGGACAAGAGAAGCCGGGTTCCTGGTCTAAGCTGAGGACCCAAACAGGAAGGAGGGAAGGTCCAATGAGAAAGGTCCTGGGTCTGCTCGCTGTCTTCACCCTGGCCGCCGTCCTCCTCAGTTCGGCTTCGGCCCACCAACCGGGGCCGAGCATGATGGGCGGGATTATGGGCCCCATGATGGGAGGCCAGATGGGGCTGATGGGCGGCATGATGTGGAGCATGCAGCCCATGATGCAACAGACGATGGGGACCTGTATCCAAATGATGCCGCAGATGACAAAGGCGATGGGCCGGATGGCCCCGGAGCCCACGCCTCCTGCGCAAGAGCGGTAAGAGCCGGGTGTCACCAGGAGAAAGAGTTTCTTTCTCAGAACAGGGTCGCCTACGTCGATAAGAATATCCGGGACGACCCAGCAGCCCTTGAGGAGCTCCAAAGGCTCGGCTACAAGGCGACCCCGGTGACCGTGATCGATGGCGAGGTCGTTGTCGGTTTCGATCGCGGGAAGCTGATGCGGCTGCTCGGGCTGAGCTGAAGGGCCATCGTTGCACGGTTGGAGGTGGGGATGGTCAAGGTGCATTGCAGCGGGTGAGGGCAGGAGATCGAGCTTCCGCCTGGGACGCGATCGGGCGATATCATCGCCTGTCCCAATTGAGCGGGGCTCTCGCTCCGGGTGAGCGAGCAAGGCGGCGCATGGTCGGCCGTGGTCCTCAAGACGGCTAGCTGTGCCGTGGGCAACGATGTGGTTGTCCTCCCCGACGACGTCAAACCTGGCGATGTGATCGAATGCCATGGCGTGAAGCAACGGGTGACCTATGAGTACGGCGCCTATGCGCTGGAGAAAGTGGGAAGCATTTAGGACATGAGAATCGCGGATTTGAAATCTGGCTTCTTGGCCATCGTAACAGCGGGGGTCTCGTCCCTCTGTTGCCTCCTCCCGCTCACCGTGATCCTGCTTGGCCTCAGCAGCGGGGCGTTTATGATGACCACCATGCGGTACCGGGCGATCTTCATCCCGGCGGGAGTCATCGGGGTCGGGCTCGGATGGCTCCTCCACGTCCAGGAGCGCAGGCGGTGCAACGCCCTCGGGTGCCGGATGGCGGGTGGGACGCTGAACCTCTCCCTCCTCCTCGTCGCGAGCCTCGTCGTGGCCGCGGCAGTAGCCCTTGACCAATTCCCCGGTGTCACCGCAGATCTGCTGACCCGTGCGACAGCCCCCGCGTCAACTGCAGCGCCCATGGCGGGTTCCTCCGGCGACCACTCGACCATGGGACACGGGGGAGGCACTCAGTAATGGAAAGGCAGGGCTGGGATCGACGCACGTTTCTCGCCTGGGGGGTGGGGGGACCGTTGCTCCTGGCGTTGGGGCGCGCGGTTGCCTCAGAGACCGGTGTCACTGTGCTGCGAATTGACGGCATGACGTGCGGGGCCTGACCCATCGTGGTCATGAAGGCCCTGGAAGGGCTGAAGGGCGTCAAGAGCGCGCGGGTGAGTTTCAGGGAGAAGCGCGCCTACGTGAGCTATGAGCCAGGGGTCGTGACCGTCGAGCAGATGATCGAGGCGGTAAACAGGGCCGGGTTCCAAGCCAGCGTACAGTGAACCTCCTGTTTTCGCGGCCACAGTCGCGTAATCTTGGTGAGGTGGGGATGACCAAACAATTTGATCTCATTGTTATTGGCACAGGCGCGGCCGGCGCGACCGCCGCCTACAGGTGTCGGTCCGCAGGGTGGGAAGTCACCATCATCGATTCGCGACCCTTCGGCGGGACCTGTGCCTTGCGAGGCTGCGATCCGAAGAAGGTTCTCGTGGGTGCTGCTGAGCTCGTGGATTGGACACGCCGAATGGAGGGGAAAGGGATCCCCGCACATGGCATCACCATTGACTGGTCGGCGCTGATGCGCTTCAAGAGAACCTTCACCGAGCCCGTCCCGACAAACCGGGAGCATGGGTATGCCAAGGCCGGGATCGCGACGATCCACGGTCGGGCGCGGTTCATCGGGCCAACCGCGATCACGGTAGGTGATGAGGAGTGAATCGGCCGACACGTGCTCATTGCGAACGGGGCACGGCCCGCAGCGCTCGCGATCCCCGGGGAAGCTCATCTCACCACCAGCGACCAGTTTCTGGACCTCGAGCAGCTCCCACATCGGATTCTCTTCGTCGGAGGCGGGTACATCTCGTTCGAGTTCGCGCACGTGGCTGCGCGAGCTGGCGCGCACGTCCGCATTCTCCACCGGGGATCGCGTCCGCTCCTGGGGTTTGACCCTGATTTGGTCGAGCAATTGGTTCGTGCGACCCGGGAGCTCGGCGTGGACGTGCGCCTCAATACTGGTGTTGCGGCGATTGAAAAAACGGCAGATCATCTGCTCGTCCATTCGTCCGCGGAGGCTGCCCGACAATTATTTGAGACTGATATGGTGGTGCACGGCGCGGGCCGGGTGCCAGAGATCGACGACTTAGCCTTGGAAAAGGCTGGCGTCCAATGGGGGCGGAAGGGGGTAGTCGTCAATGACTACCTTCAAAGCGTCTCGAACCCCGCGATCTACGCCGCCGGAGACAGCGCGGCCAGCGGGGGACTCCCGCTGACTCCTGTGGCCAGTTTGGAAGGCCATGTGGTCGCGAGCAATCTCCTGGAGGGGAATCACCGCAAGCCGGACTACATAGGGGTCCCCACTGTGGTATTTACGGTTCCCCCTCTGGCCTCCGTTGGGCTGCAAGAAGCAATCGCCAGGGAACGAGGGTTGAAGTTTAGGATCAACCGCGAAGACACCTCTGGATGGTACTCGTCCCGCCGGATCGGCATGAATTACTCCGGTTTCAAGGTGCTGGTTGAGGAGCAGAGTGACCGGATTCTCGGTGCCCACCTGCTCGGTCCCCACGCCGAGGAGGTGATCAACCTCTTCGCGCTAGCCCTCCGAGCAGGTCTTCGTGCAGCCGATCTCAAAACGATGCCTTACGCATATCCGAGCAGCTCATCGGACCTCAGTTACATGGTATGAGCCTGTGAGATGACGCGACCACACGGTACTACTCCTAGAAGAAGAATCGGGGATGAGCTACGGACGGTCCTGGAGCTGCTCTGGGTACCGTACGAGTTTGGTGGCTTCACGCTCACGCGGTGTTGCGCCAAAAGCCTAAGCCTTTATTGAGGGGAGGTGAAAGGATTGAAACGAGTGCTCGCGGTGACCCTTGCGGTCACTTTAGGGCTCGGCATGGTCGGTGTCACTCTGGCCCACATGAGCCGACAGACCCCTAAAGGCCGCTCTGGCGGCATGATGGGTCCTGGGATGGGCATGATGGGCGGAGGCCCGATGGGTGTGAGATGATGCCGATGATGCAGATGATGCAGGCCTGCACCCAGATGATGCAGCAGATGTCTGCAATGATGGGGCACCACCACACCCCTGAGCAATAGCCTCCCCAACGAGAGAAAACGTAATCGGCGAACGACGTCCTGGGCACGACGGCAAACTGCCCCCTTTTCCACAAGGCTCGCCAGTTTTCAACAAGCACCGCCGACCCCTTCCGCTACTGTTGAACAAACCCTTTCCTTTAACCGGTATCCGATTTTTGCCGCCGCGCAAACAGCCCGTCCAAAAATTCCTCTTGACAGCTCTCAGCAGAGCTCCTATATTATGATAGGTATAGGGGGTATTGGTATAGCCCGTTTCAAGGAGGAAGGACGATGGCGAAGAAACAAGCGCAGATGGCCGAGTCGAAGCGGGGCGGCGCCCTTCAGCGGCTCAACCGGATCGAGGGACAGGTCCGGGGCCTCAAGAAGATGGTGGAGGAGGACCGCTACTGCGTGGAGATCCTCACCCAGGTCTCTTCAGTCCAGGAGGCCCTACGCGGGTTCACCAAGTTTATGATGCGCAACTATCTAGAGACCTGCGCCACCAAGGCGATCCGGTCCGCTGACAGCGACGGGATCTACGACGAGCTGATGGACGTCATCTTCAAGTACAGCAAGTGAGATGTGGACTGTGAAGAAAGAGTTGGCGTGAGAAAGGAGATACGCGCATGAATAGCCTATTGACCTCTGCCGTGGCGGGGAGCGAAGGCCGGTTCAAGGTCTTCCTCGTAACCACGGGTCTCTTGCTCTTTTCTCTCTTTGTGATCGGCCTCTTCACCCTGGCCACTTCGCCCTTGGAGGTGATGACGCTGGCGCTCGCGTACACATCGGGGCTATCGATGATCGTGTTGCCCTGCACGCTGCCCGCGGTCTTCGTCATCGTCCCCCTCAGCCTGGGACGGACCTATCGCCGAGGCTTCGCCATGGCCCTCCTCTTCGGTGCCGGGCTCGCCCTCACCATCACGGCCTACGGGGTGGCCGTCGCGTATCTTGGGAAGATCCTCTACCTGGACCGCATCACCCTGCTCATGTGGCTGGTAGCCGGGATCGCCGCATACGTCTTCGGGCTGTCCGAACTCGGCCTTCTCCCGTGGCACCCGCCTGCCTACCAGGGGCCTTTGCCCGGCTCGCTTCATAAGCGGGGCGACTACCTGAAGGCATTCGGCATGGGTCTCCTGCTCGGCAACGCGGGGATCGGCTGCCCGAATCCTGCCTTCTATGTCCTGCTGACTTATATCGCCGGGTCGGGCAGCCCCGCCACAGGAGCGGCGTTCGGCCTCATCCACGGGATCGGCCGGGCGACACCGTTGCTCGCCCTCTCGATCCTGGCGATCCTGGGGCTGAACGCCACAGGTTGGCTGATGCGAAAGCGCGAACGAGTCGAAAGGTTGGTAGGTTGGAGCCTCGTGGCGATCGGCTCGTTACTTATTCCCAAGGGGTATCTCTTTGGCCATGCGTGGTTCGAGGAGAGCATTTTCCATAAGGTGTGGAACACGCTAGTAGGAGCGATCTTTGGAAGCAATGTGGCAGAGAGCGGGCTCATCGAGGCCAGGCTGGGGGACGTGCCGGTGCACGACCCCTGGCTACTCTACGGGCCGTGGGCCGTCCTCGCGCTGTTGGTGACGCTTCCGATCGTGTGGAACGACTGGAAGCGAGCGAAAAAGGAGGTGGAGCCATATGTCAAGCAGGCTGTGGTCGAGTATTAATCTCCTGGCCAGGGTCTGGAGAGCTGCAGCTCTCGGCATGCTGATGCTGATGCCGACCTTGGCTTCTGCTCATGGTAATGACGAGGTCACAGCGACCGCCTTCATCGGTCCCATGCTGGCCTTCGTGATGGTCGTCTCGGTGGTGGACATCAGCAAGGCCCTGATCCGGGCTGCGAAAGGGAAGGGGCAATGATCACGATCGAGCTGCTCTCCGCACCCGGGTGCGCCAACTGTCGGGCGGCCAAGGCGATGGTTGCAAGGCTGATTGAAACAGAGAGAGCACAGTTCCCGGATCTCATTGTCGAAGAGGTTGACGTCACCCAACATCCCGAGGTAGCCGTCAAGTATCGTGTGATGTCCACGCCGGCCATCGCCATCAACGGTGAGCTTGCCTTCGTCGGCGTCCCTCGGGAGGAGGAACTGAGGAAGCAGCTTAGTGCGCTGTCTCTGTCAGGAGGGAAACGATAGTGCATCGAAGATGGAAGATCGCCCCAGTGGTTGTGGCGAGGTTGCTCGTGGCCTTGCTGGTGACCTCGTTAGCCGCCGGCCGAGTCGTGGAATGAGCTGGAGTCCACACATGACAGCGCTCACCTCGCCGCGGAAGTCGTCGAAGCTGCCTTGGAGGGGTCACTGGATGAGGAAGTTGAGCAGGCTCTTCAGAGCCTGCCGCCTCAGCAGAAGTTGGCCGTCATCCTCGCCGATCTCGAAGGAATGCTTGGAGTGATTCGGACGTTTGGAGTCCTCGTCGGGGCAATTGTGGTCATGGCTGGTCCCCCGACATTTGCTGTGGGTGAGGCGAACTCGTTCGAGCACGTCCACGTGCTGGCAATGGACGCGGAAGGGCGAAGCCGCTTCCTGGCGGCGTATACGGGTCTCTTCCAAGGTGGGTACGGTGGCCGGTCCTGGCAGAAGGTGACGCTTTCGGCGAAGCACTCTCACCTGGACGTGATGGCGATCGATCCGTACCCGAGAGAGCTAAGGACGATTTACATGGGCACCACCGAGGCTGGCCTCTTCAAGAGCACCGATGATGGTGAGACGTGGAAGCCCGTGAGAAAGGCGCTAAAAAACTTGGCAGCGATGGCAGTGAACCCAAAGCGGCCCCGCGAGGTCTGTGCCTCCGCGACTGATGGGGTCATCTTCAAGAGCACCGATGGAGGGACATGATGGACACGATAATAGGAAAGGTGAGATCCCTCTCGCGCCGTAGGTTTCTGAGGGTGTTCGGCCAGGGTGGGCTAGGGGCTTTGGCCCTTACTGTGGGGGGCGGCTCCCTGCTCCCCCGACAGGGTGGCGCCATGCAGCGTAAGGGCGCCCGCGCGGTCCGGGAGATCCATCTCGAGGCCCGCGAGGTGACCTGGGAACTCGCCCCGGGTAAACGGATCAAGGCCATGGCGTACAACGGCCAGATCCCCGGGCCGGAGCTTCGCCTCAAGGAAGGGGAGCGGGTGCGGATCGTCCTGAAGAACGCGCTCCCTGAGCCGACGACCATCCACTGGCACGGGGTCAATGTCCCGAATCCGATGGACGGTGTGCCGGGGATCACGCAGAAGCCGGTTCAGCCTGGGGAGACCTTCGTCTACGAGTTCGAGGCGCGGCCGGCGGGGACCCGCTGGTATCATACCCACTTCCAGGAGCACCGGCAGATGGATCTCGGCCTCACTGCGCCGCTCATCATCGAGCCGGCTGCTGGCGAGCCCTTCGGCTTTGACCGGGAGTACACCCTCGTCTTGGACGACTGGGCCACAGGAACAGGACGCTCCGTCCCGAGGACCCAGGAGGGGACAGCGGGTGCCAGTGGGGGCATGGGTGGGATGATGGGCGGAGGCATGGGCCGGACGATGGAGGGCATGATGGGCGGCGGCCAGCACCCTGCTTACGACACCATGACCGTCAACGGCAAGGCCTACCCGGCCACTCAGCCACTCAAGGTTCGCAGAGGAGAGCGAGTCCGCCTCCGCCTCATCAACGCCAGCGCCGAGCACACCCATGTGGCCCGACTGGGTGGCCACACGCTCCACGTGACGCACACCGACGGCAACCCGCTGGTGCAGCCGGTGGAGGTGGATGCTATCCCGCTGGCGCCCAGCGAGCGGTGCGACGCCTTCTTTCGCGCGAAGACCCCGGGGGTCTGGCCCCTGACCTGCACCCAGCCCGGCCACACCGGAGCAGGGGAGCAGGTCCTCGTGGTCTACGAGGGGCATGAACGCGATCGCCCCGCCCCGATCCAGGAAGGCGCAGCGGCGCTCCACCTCTGGCAGAATGCCCTAGGCCGTGGGCGTCCCATGTTGCCACCGCCATCGGGACGGGAGCGGTTCTTCGACCTGACCCTGAGCGGCGGGATGATGGGGTCGGACGCCTGGACCATCAACGGCAAGCAGTACCCGCATACCGATCCGCTCCGACTCCAAAGAGGCGACCGGGTCCGCGTCCGTTTCAGCAACCACAGTATGGAGGCTCACCCGATGCACCTCCACGGCCAGTCCTTCAAGATCCTGGCGGTGAACGACCGGCGGCTCCCCGCGCCCGTCGTGAAAGACAGCGTGGAGGTCGAGGCGCACATGGGCTCGGTGGAGATCGAGTTCACTGCGCATAACCCCGGGGACTGGTTCTTCCACTGTCACATCCCCATGCACATGGAGGGTGGCATGATTACCCTCGCGAAGATCGCCTGAGGGCCTCTCGCGAGGGGGTGGAGATTGACAAAGGGATGGATCCCTCTGGTGGCCCTGGGGCTGCTGGTCCTCAAACACGTCCGGTAGTAACAATTAAATTTGACATGCACCGGTTTTTAGATTAACCTGCGCTGACCGCAATGCGCTAGTTCGTAAGACCAAACGAATGAAAAGGCACCGAGACATGCGACGATACCAGCATCGCTTTAGTTGGCAGCTCTTGAGAGCGTTCCGCCTCGTCTTGGGCGCATTGGTAATGGCGCTTACGGCGGAAAGAGGCAACCTGTCAGCGAATGACGTGCGCCCGGAGGAGGGACACCTGGCGCCCGACTTTACGCTCAAGACGCTCGAGGGAAAGACGTTGCGCCTTTCCGAACTCCAGGGCAAGAAGGTGGTGCTCATCAACTTCTGGGCCACCTGGTGCCCCCCATGTCGGATCGAGATGCCGACGCTGCAGAAAATTTACTCCGAATACAAGGGAAAGGGGCTTGAGATTTTAGCTGTCAATATCGAGCCTGATGCAAAGCAGGAGATCCACGAGTTCATGAAGGAGCTTCGGCTCACCTTCCCTGTGCTGCTCGATTCCGATTTGAAGGTTACTCGGAACTACCGTGTCTTTGGGGTTCCCGTCTCGATGTTGATCGACCACCAAGGCATCGTCCGCATCAGGGATTTCGGGTACCGCGACTGGACCGACAAGGAGTCCCGGAGACAAGTCGAGAGCCTCCTGCAGTAGCGTGCATTGCGACTGGTACCCTTCCTGTCTCTTCTCGCTTTCCTTAACCTGGCCACGTGGAACTCGGAACTTCCCTTCTCTGCGCCCCAGTTGAGCACCAGGCTTGGCGCCTTGCCTAGAAGATAGCCAATCGTCGCCTCAGCTATTCCTACAATTTTGTAAACTCTCACACTTTTGCCTGATTCCTCTGTTTTCGTTAGGCACGTTAAATGACGGCGTTGTGCTGACCTTTGCCCGCTAACATCCCATTTTTCTGCCCTTCCTCCACGCTCTTACTCCCTGCGTCGGTCGGAGCCATCCCCCGTAAAAGGAGCCTAGGCAACACTGGCTCGCTTCTTGCGAACCTTATCAACTCAAATTGCTGTGTCGGCCGTTTCCGGATCGCTTCGAAGAAGCAATCGAGTGGGAGACAAGAGTGCTGAAGGGTTGGGTCGAAGAAATCGAATCAGAGGTTCTAGAGTATCTTCGGGGCCGCCAGCCAGCCAGCCTCCAGGACCTCGCCTCTGCGCTTCGAATCTCCGAGGCGCTAGCGTTGTCCTACGTTACCATCCTTGCGCGTGAAGGAAAGGTGACCATTGGCGGGCTGGGCGTTCGGGACAACTAGCCCTATCTGCTGAAAACTATACGCAAGGGAGGAGGGACCGATGATGACGATGCTGAGGATTTCGCACCTGATGATTGCCAGGCTGTTGATCGGTGGAGCCGTGCTCCTTGCCGCCACAATAGGCGCGCCGGCGGCATGGGCGCAAGATGCGAAGGAGAAGGAGATCCGCGAACTAAGGGAGCGGCTGGAGCGGCTGGAGAAAGAGCTCGGCGTCAAGAAAGAGGCCCCGGCAGCCCCTGCGACCGCGCCATCGCCTGGTGCCCCTGCCGCGCCAGCCGAGGCACCGCAGAGCATCGGCGATCGAATCAAGAGTCTCGAGGAAGCGATCAAGAGCACCCCCCTCTTCGGCGTAGTAAAAGATTGGCAGTTCGGGGGGCATGTTGCCGTCTCGTACAACTACAACTTTAACGGCCCAAAGAGCCAGAATAATGCCTTCCGGGTGTTCGACGAAAAGGCGAACCACTTCGACATCAACCAAGCGGAGCTTTGGATTGAGAAGCCGACAAGCGATGTGTCACCCATCGGCTTTGGCCTCGACTTCCTCGTGGGAAGGGACGCGAAGAAGGTTCACTCGCTGGGGCTCGGCATCAGTAGCGGAGATGATCCTACCAAATCCGATGTCTTCGACCTCCTCCAGGCCTACGTGACCTATAAAGCGCCAATCGGTAGCGGTCTGGACCTGAAGGCCGGAAAGTTCGTGACCCTGCATGGCGCCGAGGTGATCCGCCGGACCGGGGACTATCAAATCTCCCGCTCCATCCTGTTCGGCTTCGCCATCCCCTTCACCCACACCGGGATATTGGCGACCTACGCTTTCACCGACTGGCTTTCGGTGACGGCCGGTATCGTCAACGGCTGGGACAACACCGATGACAACAACAATGACAAGTCGTTCCATGGCGCGGCGACAATCACACCCCTCAAGGACCTCACGCTCACGATCGGCGGCATATGGGGTGCCGAGGCCCGCTTCGCGGGAGACGACAGCAACGGGCCAAAGCGGGGGCTGATCGACATCGTCGCAACGTATAAGCCGATCGCGCCGTTAACGCTGACACTGAACTACGACTACGGTGAGCAGGACAAGGGGGTCTTTAGCAATCTGGCGACGCGGGAGCTGAAGTCGGCCGTTTGGCAGGGGATAGCAGCTTATGCCCAGTACGATCTCACCGACAAGTTCTCCGTTGGTCTCCGAGGTGAATATTTCATCGACGAGCAGGGTTTTCGGCTTGGCTTCGCCAGCGCCGATCCGAACAATCCCGGAACCCCTTTGAGGGTGAATCTCTGGGAGCTGACCTTGACCGCCAGGTATAAGCTCCTCGATCACCTTTTCGCCAGTGTCGAATACCGCCACGACGAAGCGACAAACGGTCGCCAGGTGTTCGATGACAACGGCCTTGACAGCACCGGGGCTCAAAAGAAGTCGGATTCGCAGGACACGATCGCGTTTGAGTTGGTCTATCAGTTCTGAAGGTAACGGGCGACGGCGGCTCCAGATGGCGGTGACCGCCGGAATCCCACAACGGCGTAGGGATACGCGCTCAGGAGGTGGATGATGCTCGCACGATTCAGATCGAAAGAGTTCATGGTAGGGACTCTAATGCTTTTGCTGTTTCTCGGCCTGGCGTTGACCATTTGGGCCGAGGAGCAACCGGCGCCCGGCGCGCCGGCGCCCGCTGCGGCCGCGGCCACCCCAGCTCCACCAAAACCCGATCCAAGCGGCACCGCCACAGGGACGATCGCGGATGTCCCGGCGAAAGAGGCTGGGAAACCGACGTTGACCGAGGTGGCCGAGACTGCGGGCCACAACCGAATCTCCATCAACATCACGTGGACGCTCATTACCGGCTACCTGGTCATGTTCATGTCATGGGCTGGCTTCGGCCTGCTCGAGGTCGGCTTCGTCAGGGCCAAGAACGCTCTCCACACGATGGCGATGTGCTTTTTGGTCTATGCCATTGGCCTGGTTGGCTACTGGTTCATGGGCTTTGCCCTGCAGATGGGAGGAGTCGGAGCCACTCCTCTGGCTGGCGGGACAGCCGGGCTCGATGGCGAGTTTGTGATCAAGCTGTTCGGCAAAGACTTCGGCCTGTGGGGGACGAAGGGCTTCTTCCTCTCCGGAATAGCCTATGACGTGTCGATCTTCACGCTCTTCCTGTTCCAGATGGTCTTCATGGACACGGGGATCACCATCCCGACAGGGGCGATGGCAGAGCGATGGAAGTTCTCATCGTTCTTCATCTTTGGGTTCTTCGGCTCTATGATCGTTTACCCGCTCTTCGCAAACTGGGTGTGGGGGGGAGGCTGGCTGTCCCAGCTCGGCAAGAACTTCGGTCTTGGGCATGGCCACGTCGATTTCGCCGGCTCCTCAGTCGTACACTTGACGGGTGGGTCAATGGCGTTAGCAGGGGCGATCGTTCTCGGCCCCAGGATCGGGAAGTACAACAAGGATGGAACCGCCAATGCCATTCCGGGCCATAACATCCCGATGGCCATCGTGGGAACCGCGATCCTAGCGTTCGGCTGGTTCGGCTTCAACCCAGGCAGCACGCTAGCCGGCACCGATCTTCGGATCGGTGTCATCGCCGTTAACACGATGCTCGCCTCGGCATCAGGTGCGGTCATGGCGGCCCTCTACATGTGGTTCCGCTTCGGCAAGCCGGACCCCAGCATGGCCTGTAATGGGATGCTGGCTGGACTGGTGGCGATCACGGCCCCCTGCGCCTTTGTCAACTCCCTTTCAGCCTTCATCATCGGCGCGATCGCAGGCTTGATCGTCTGCTGGAGCTGCTTCTTCGTCGAGCGAACGCTGAAGGTCGATGACCCGGTCGGCGCGGTCTCCGTGCACGGGACGTGCGGCGCGTGGGGAGTCCTGAGCCTCGGCCTCTTCGCCGATGGCACTTACGGCGACGGCTTCAACGGCGTGGCCGGGACGGTGAAGGGGCTGTTCTACGGCGACACCAGCCAGTTCTTTGCGGAGTGCATTGGCGCCCTTACCTGCTTTGTGTTTGTCTTTGGAATCACCTGGTTGTTCTTTAAGATTTCGGATGCCGTCATGGGCATTCGGGTTTCGGCTGAGACCGAGATCGAAGGTCTTGACGTCCCTGAATTGGGGACCTTGGCCTATCCGGACTTCCCGATCACCCCTGCCCACGGCGCCGGCGCCGCGATGAGGCAGTGATCCTTCAAGGGGTTACGCCGCGTGGCAAAAAGAGTGGCAATCGTCGACGATAGCGTCCGATCGAGAGCTACCCTGCGAGCGAGTCTGACTAAGCTCGGATTTGAGTTGGTGGGAGAGGGGGCGAGCGGCTCGGAAGCGCTTCGCCTCGTACAAGAACTGAAACCAGATGTGCTCTTCCTGGCGGTGGGCCTCCCGGAGATGGATGGCGTGAGCGCAGCAGCCCAGATCCTGGAGGCCCACCCTCTCCCGGTCATCATCCTGAGTAGCCGCCGTGACCCAGATGTTATCCAGCGCGCAATAGAGGCCGGGGTGATGGCGTACCTGGTGAAGCCGCTTCGCGAGGAGGAGCTGCTGCCAGCTATCGAATTGGCCATCTCTCGCTTCGAAGAGTTTATCGCGCTCCGAAAAGAGAATGAGGATCTGAAACGGACCCTGGAGGGACGGAAACTCATTGAGCGCGCAAAGGGCGTTCTGATGGAACGAGAGAAGATCTCAGAACATCTGGCCTTCGCGAAGATCCAAAAAGCCAGCATGAGCACGCGGCGACCGATGGTGGACATTGCTCAGGCCATATTGCTCAATGAAGAAGTCGCGGGGAGGCAAACACAATCAAGCCGCGGCTGAGGGCTGCATGCAGCACTGACCAAGCCATGTGGACGGGATAACCCCTCCCTCCACGGCAGGGGCACCGTTCTATGAATAAAGGACGGTGCCCTTGCTTTTGGACCTTCCACAGCGGTCGCGCCAGACTTGTCGTGCGGTGTCGCTATTTGCCTCAAGTGTACTTGTCGATCACGCGACCATTTGGCAAGCTTTCATCGTTGCCAAGCTCGAACTGCGCGGGGTCTCTGCGAGGTTTTTCGGCATCACGCACATTGACTTGCACGACAGATAATCATGCCTGCGACACCCTTAACCCACAAATCTGTCGGCCCACTACCATTCCTGTCAGTTGCCACGCATCTGCTCGATCCCGCTCGCTTGAACCGAATATTGGCCAACTCTTCGCCATCAAAGGATTTCTCTCTTTCCAGCCCTCTTTACTTCTCCCTTTTTTTGCAGGATTCTCGCACTTGGCCCTGATCTTGAACTAGGGGGCTCCAAGAAGTCAGATCGTGGTCTCGCGTTCTGCCACCGGCAAGGAAGCTGGGGGCAAACCGGCAAAGGCGCCGTGGGAGCAAATCCTGCGGCGCCTTTTTCGTGCAGGTCGGGGAGAACAGGATGAACAAGATCGAAGAGTACAAGACAGAGAAGGATGGGCTGGATGTCTTACAGGAGGTCCAGACCTTTGCCCAGCAGGGCTGGGAGGCGATCCCCGAGGGGGATCGGGAGCGGCTCAAGTGGGTCGGGGTCTTCTTCCGTCGCCAGACCCCTGGCCACTTCATGATGCGCATCCGGATCCCCAACGGGATCAGTAATTCAGCCCAGCTTCGAACAATCGCCGAGAGCAGCCGGGAGTTCGGCAAGGGGTTTGCCGACATCACCACGCGGCAGCAGATCCAGCTTCGATGGTTCCGGATTGAGAATGTCCCTGAGATCTGGGCGCGACTCCGAGACGTAGGCCTCATCACCCTCCAGACCGGCATGGATAACATCCGGAACGTGATCGGGTGTCCGGTGGCCGGCCTGACCCCCAATGAGCTGTTCGACGCCTCCCCCGTGGTGCGACAATTCACCGAGACGTTTGTTGGCAATAGGGCCTACACTAACCTGCCCCGCAAGTTCAACGTCGCCATCACCGGCTGCAAGGAGAACTGCACACATGCCGAGTCGCAGGACATCGCCCTCACTCCAGCGACGAAAGAGCTCGCTGCCGGAGAGGTCCAAGGCTTCAATGTTGCGGTAGGCGGGAAGATGGGCTCGGGGGGATACCGGATCGCCTCCCCCCTTGATCTCTTCGTGGCTCTTGAAGACGCCGCCGAGATCTGTAGCCACATCACGCTGATCTTCCGCGACCATGGCGCGCGGGAGGCGCGGACCAGGGCTCGGCTGGCCTTCTTGATCGAGGATTGGGGCGTGGAGAAGTTCCGGGAAGTCCTGGAAGAGCGCGTGGGCCATCCGCTCCTCTCAGCCGGCCGAGACGCGAGGGAACCGAACAAGCGAACTGAACACATCGGGATCTTCTGCCAGAAGCAGGCGGGGCTGAACTATGTGGGGCTGGCTGTCCCGGTGGGGCGCATGACAACCGATCAGCTCCTGGAGGTGGCCCGCCTCGCGGAGGTCTATGGGAGCGGCGAGGTCCGAATCACGACCGGCCAGAACCTGATTATCTCGAACGTCCCGGAACGAAAGCTCGGGGATCTGGCGGAGGAGCCCCTCCTGCGCGAGCTCCGATACGATCCATCGGAGATTATGAAAGGCCTGGTCAGTTGCACCGGGATTGACTACTGCCACTTCGCCCTGATCGAGACCAAAGAGAAGGCCCTAAAGACCGCCCGGTATCTGGAGCAGAAGCTGCCAAACAAGAAACCGATCACGATGCACTGGTCTGGCTGTCCTGCGGGATGCGGCAACCACGCGGTGGCGGACATCGGCTTGTTAGGAAGGACCGTCAAGGTCGATGGGAAGACCGTGGACGCGGTTGACGTGTTCGTGGGAGGAGCCACCGGCCCAGATCCAAACCCCGCTCTCAAGCTCCTGGAAGGCATCCCCTGCGACGATCTGCCCCAAGTCCTCGAGGGGCTGATTCGCCACGGGGCCTTCAAGACGATGAGACAACAGTTGCGGGCGACTGTGGCCCAGGCCACGCCTCGCCCCGCCCTCCCGCCTAAAGAGGCGCCAAGCGACAAGCCCTTCATCCGGCCGCAGGAGGTCGGGGAGGGGACCGGGAAACCGGTGCGGATGAATGGCACCGAGGTAGCCGTCTTCAAGTGCGAGGGCCGGCTCTACGCGCTCGAGAACCGCTGTCCCCATGAAGGGGCTTCTCTCGCCGGCGGATTGGTGGAGGGCGAGGAGGTCGTCTGTCCACTCCATGCCTATCGCTTCAGTCTCAAGACCGGGGCCTGCTCGACGGATCCGGCTTTGAGAGCAAGAACCTTTCAGGTGGTGCCCGAGGGTGACGGGTTCACGGTGCAGCAATAGAAGGGAGAAGGATAAACCACTTTAACCTGGTACAACGGAGGGAAGAAGATGCCATACGTCAAACCAGATGCCGTCGTAGACAACATGGTTCAGGCCGGGATCAACAAAGCGAAGCTTCCCATCAAGGATCTGCTGATCCGGGGGTTCCTCTCGGGGGCCTTGCTCGGGTTCGGGACGACCCTAGCCCTTACCGCGACGATCCAGACACACATCGGGATCGTCGGAGCCCTTATCTTTCCCGTCGGTTTCGTGATGATCGTCCTTCTGGGCATGGAGCTCGTGACGGGAAACTTTGCGCTCGTCCCCTTGGCCCTTCGGGAGGGACGGATCACCTGGGGTGACCTTCTATCCAACTGGGGCTGGGTCTTCCTCGGCAACCTGCTCGGAGGGATGTTCTATGCGGTCCTGTTTACGCTGACGCTCTCCCCGGATTCCGAGATGGGGAAGCAGCTCATGGCCATCGCGGAGGCCAAGACCCTGGGGTACGCCAAGTTGGGATCGCATGGGATGCTGATCGCCGTAAGCAAGGCGATCCTGTGCAACTGGATGGTCACGCTGGGCGTGGTCATGGCCCTGACCTCCCAATCTACTATCGGGAAGATTGTCGCGATGTGGCTGCCCATCCTCACGTTCTTTGCGCAAGGCTTTGAACATTCGGTCGTAAACATGTTCGTCATCCCCGCTGGGATCCTCGTGGGAGCCCACGTCTCCGTTCAGGAGTGGTGGCTGTGGAACCAGCTCCCTGTGACTATCGGGAATATTTTCGGGGGCCTCATCTTCACAGGATTGGCCCTCCACCTGACCTACAGGAAGCTCCCAGCATCGGCCACAGAGCGGAGCGCTCTGGCGACGGTTGAACAAAGGGTCGCAATGGAGCGATAACTTCACATCTCTGGCCGGCTACCGGCGGGGCGATGCGCAAAGGAATAGTCTATCTGGTCGGGGCCGGTCCTGGCGATCCCGGCCTTCTGACGATCCGCGGCCTCGAAGTGTTGCGGCAGGCTGAGGTCGTCATGTATGATCGCCTGGTCAACCCGCTCCTCCTCGCTGAGGCGCCCGTGGAAGCGCTCCGGATCTCCGCGGCCAAGCTCCCTGGCCACCACAGCCTGCCCCAAGAGCGGATAAACTGGCTCCTCATTGCCCACGCCCGTCGAGGCCGACGCGTCGTCAGGCTAAAGGGGGGCGACCCCTTCGTGTTCGGCCGTGGCGGTGAGGAGGCCGAGGCGCTAGCCAAGACAGGGATCCCCTTCGAGGTCGTGCCTGGGGTCAGCTCAGCCATAGCGGCTCCAGCCTTCGCCGGCATCCCACTCACCCACCGGCAACTCTCCTCCTCTTTCGCGGTCGTCACCGGGCACGAAGACGCCTGTAAGGACAGACCCGCTGTGGACTGGGGCAGGCTGGCGACGGCGGTGGACACCCTGGTGGTCCTCATGGGGGCCAGGACCCTCCCCTCTGTAGTAACCGAGCTCTTGGCTCACGGCCGCCCGCCCCAGACCCCGGTGGCCCTTATCCGGTGGGGCACGACGCAGGCACAGGAAACCCTCATCGGCAGTCTTGCCGACATCGCTGGAAAGGCGCAGGCAGCCGGCCTGGAACCCCCCGTGGTGGCGGTCATCGGGGACGTCGTGGCCCTCAGAGATCGGCTCCGCTGGTTTGACGACCTTTCGGTGGTCGACATGCGAAAACTCGCGCCCAGTGGGTGGTGAGCGAAAAGGTTCTCTTGGGCTTCGGCGCACGACCCTGCCCGGGGGATCGGTGTCGTCAGACGATCATCCGGCAGGATCGCATCAGGAGAGAATGCAAGGAAAGGCTGACAGGAATCTCTTGTCTGGGGTAACAGCAGGAAAATAGTAAAGTTAGGAGGGGCTTGCTGCGGTCAGCCGCTTTAGGGCTTCCTGGTAGCGGGCTTGGGTCTGGATGACCGCCTTGTCCTTGCCCCGGGTGTGTCTATGCGCCGAAGATATACCGGCTGCCGGTGTAGGAGCGGATGAACTTGTCCGGCATCTCCTGGCGCACGATGTCGATGAACGCCTCCCCGGTGCAATGCATGGGGATGACGCAGTCGGGGTTGGTCGCTTTCAATGCGGCCACCGTCTCGCGCACGTAGTCGTCCTTGCGCAAACTGCGCGCCGCCTAACGAACCGTATCAGCCGCGGCGGATGAGCCGCTCCCCGCCGACTGCATACGGCGGTTATCCACCTCGAAGCTCAAGCAACGGACTTCCAGTTCAAGGCAAGCCGCTTCCGAGTCGCAGCACAATCCCGCAGGTACAAGTTGATCAGGGTCTGATAGGGAATCCCGCACTCCTCGGATATACCCTTGAAATACCTGATCGTCTGCTCATCAAGCCGGATGGTGACCTGCCGCTTCAATCGACTCGCGTAGGGATTGCGCCGAGCCTTCGAGAAATCGTACTCCTTCCTCATGTTCGCCACCTTCGATTGTAGATGTCCCGCTCCCTCCGCGTCGCCTTCCGCGCCGATATGATGCGGATGACATCCTCGGTTTCTCGGTAACTGTGGGAGACGACGAGAATCCGCAGCCTTGCGCTCAGCCCAAGGAGCAGAAATCTATCCTCGGCGCTTGCATGGTCCGGGTCGTCAACCAGCAGTGCATACTCATCTGAGAACACGGTTTCGGCCTCGGCAAATGGGACGCCGTGCTTTCGTCTGTTCTTCACCTCCTTCGGAGCGTCCCACTCAAACCGCAGGTCGGACATACCTACATCGTAACTACAATGTAAGTCATTGTCAAGTTCCGTTCATTGGGCGCCTAACGGCTCGACGTCAGCGGCGGGGTAACATTTCGCGCCGTCCGCTGCACTGGCAAGGGAGGCAACATGTCACCTGTAGACGCCTCGTCCTTGCCCCGGGTGACTCTATGCGCCGAAGATATACCGGCTGCCGGTGTAGGAGCGGATGAACTTGTCCGGCATCTCCTGTCGCGCGATGTCGATGAACGCCTCCCCGGTGCAATGCATGGGGATGACGCAATCGGGGTTGATTACTTTCAACGCGGCCACCGTCTCGCGCACGTAGTCGTCCTTGTGCGGGGCTAGGTGGAACCCGCCGGCCACCGCGTGCACCTTCGTGATGCCGGACACCTCCATGGCGCGCTTCACCGAGTTCACCACCCCGCGGTGCCCGCAGGAGGTAAGCACCACCAGGCCGCGCCCCTTGACGTTGAAGCAGGTGGCGTGTTCGTGCTCGAAATCGTCTGGGACCACGCGGGCCGTGCGCTTCTCCTCCGAAAGCTTGTCAGGGAAACAGCCGATCCCGTCGTGGATGCCGACGGTCATGCGCGACGGCACCAGCACCTTCTCGAAGGTGGCGCGCGGGATCCGGCCGGTCGTGAAGGCATGGCCGGCGATCACCGCCGGCGTGTCCGCGAACACCACCTTCACGTTGGCGTCGGCCAGGGCCTTCCGGTCCAGGGTGCCGAAGTCCTGCGGTTTGGGGATGAGCCATTCGCGGGTGCAGAAGGCTTCTTCGCCGCCGACATACAGCGGGAGCTCGGCCCGGAGCTTGCCGCGGTGCTGCTGCAGGAAGCCGACCAGGCCGCCGAAATGGTCATAATGGCCGTGGCTCACAATCAGCGCGTCGAGGCTCTCCGGCGCGATGCCGAGCATGCCCAGGTTGTTGTTCAGGGTCTCGGGGGTGAAGCCGAAATCCAGCAGCAGGTTGCGGCTCTCGTTGCCGCGCCGGGAATCCAGGTGCAGTGCCAGGCCGAACTCGCCGTGCAGCGATTTCCCCGCGGGCGGCATGCCGAAGCGCTGGACTTCGACCTCGCCCACCTTCATGTTGGGCGCAATGGCCAGGTGAAAGCTGTCGGTGACCACCCGCACCGCCAGGCGGTCCACTTCCGGCACCGGCATGCTCACGGCCTGCGCCCGCGCGGGCTTGGCGCCTCCCAAGAGTCCTCCCACCAGGTAGCTGAACATCGCCGCCCCGCCGGCACACAACACGTCTCGGCGGGTCATTCCTGAATTATGGTCATCGTGCGACATGGTGTTCTCCTTTCTTGAGTTGAACGATCGCCCCCTCCTCAGCACGCTCCTCTCCCCTACTGGGGGAGAGCGGACACAAGTGGAGCGTAGCGGACTTTCAGGGAGGTACCATCAGAAGGTGTGCAAATAGGAGAAAGGCGGTGTACCCTCTCGGGTGACGTACGAACCCACCGGGCTGACACCCGGTCAGAGAGAGGAGGACACCGCCATGCAGAAGCACACCACACAATCCCCGGTCGCGTCAAGCCCAACATGGGAGCACCTGGAGACGGCCCTGCGAGGCCGGATGCGCGAGTGGCTTCAAGATCTGCTCGACGCCGAGGTGGACGAGTTGCTGGGCCGCCCCAAATCGGCGCGTCGGAAGGCCGTGGATAGCGCCCCGGGTTACCGGAGCGGGCACGGCAAGCCGCGGCGGCTGACCCTGTGTCACGGCACGGTCACGGTCCGAAGACCCCGCGTCCGTGGGGTGCAGCAGCGGTTCGAGAGCCGTCTGCTGCCGCTGTTTGCGCGGCGGACGCCCGAGGTCAACGCGTTGCTCCCGGAGCTGTACCTGCACGGGCTCGCGCTGGGCGACTTTGATCTGGCCCTGCGCGGCCTGCTGGGGGAGGACGCCCCCCTGTCGGCGGCAACGGTGAGTCGGCTGAAGGAGCGGTGGCACGCTGAGCAGGCCCAGTGGGCGAGTCGCCACCTGGCGGACCTGGAGGTCGTCTACCTGTGGGTGGACGGCGTGTACGTGAAGGCGGGCCTGGAGAAAGAGAAGGCGGCCGTGCTGGTGGTGTTGGCCGCCTTGAGTGACGGCCGCAAGGTGCTCGTCACGCTGGTCCCAGGGCATCGGGAGTCGACCGAGGGCTGGTCCGAGGTGCTCCGCGACCTCAAGGCGCGCGGCCTGGTCGCGCCGACGCTGGTCATCGGGGACGGGCACCTGGGGATCTGGGCCGGGTTGCGGAATGTCTACCCCGAGGCGAAGGAGCAGCGGTGCTGGAACCATCGGATCGTCAACGCCCTCGACAAGGTGCCGAAGCGGCACCAGGCCCACGCCCGGCTCCAGCTCACGCAGATCCCCTACGCCGACACAGCGGAGGCCGCGGAGCGCCTGAAGGCGGGGTACCAGCACTGGTGCCGGACGCAGGGGCTCGAGGCGGCTGCCCAGGTCTTGGACCGAGACTGGGACCGGATGCTCACCTTCTACCAGTTCCCGAAGGCCCACTGGGGCCACCTGCGGACGAGCAACCCGATCGAGTCGCCCTTCGCCGCCCTCAGGTTGCGGACCGACGCGGCGAAACGGTTCAAGCGGGTGGAGAACGCCACGGCGGTCATCTGGAAGATGCTGCTGGTCGCCCAGCAGCGGTTCCGGCGACTGCACGCCCCGGAGTTGATGAAGGAAGTCTACCACGGCGCAGAGTACGTCAACGGAGTGCGAGTTCAGGAACGAGCCTGGGAGGTTGCCGCCTGACTTCTATTTGCACACCTATTGACATGACCTC
>Ga0209515_10003074_pt1 | contig 24427 bp, 21 predicted proteins | sample Subgroupgradi54m_FD_187454 | JGI IMG/M metagenome (GOLD analysis project Ga0209515, IMG submission 187454) | Subsurface groundwater microbial communities from S. Glens Falls, New York, USA - GMW60B uncontaminated upgradient, 5.4 m (SPAdes)... ... | reverse complement strand
CACCAGGCGCGATTCATACGTGAAGCGTTTACCCGCCGGTTTTCCGGTAAAGGTTTTTTCGCGGACAAGCGGTTGCATGATCGGCATTTCGATTGGGCTGCTTGGGTTATCCAGATCGGTCTCGCGGATCTGAAACCAAAATAACGTGGTCGGGTAATCCCAGCGCAAGGTGTACGCCTTGGTGCTGAGGTTAGCATCAATACGGAGATTGGTCGGTGATGGCGTGGCAGGATCGCCACAACCGAAGAGCGACAGACAAAACAAGAGCGATAGCGCCAGAGCGCGAGCGATCAAACCATTATTCGACGTAAGACCTAACATAACCTGATTCCCCCTAACATTAACATAATTTTTTTGTAGCGCTTTAAATTATTCCGAATTGGATGACGCACTCACCGCGTCTGATTACGGTGACTTATTCGACGTTCTATATTCGAAGCTTTATTCGAGGTTCTCTCGCACATTCACCCCATAAATTTGCTGTTTCTCTGTGCCGATAAAAACGCGATCTCCCTCAACGGTGAGACTGGTGGCAACAGCATTTTGGGGCAGCGTGACTTGACCGAGCACGGACACCGGCTCGACGGTGGTGAGGTCGTACACGCGCAATTGATAGCGATCTTTGCCACTCACTTGCATTTTTCGCAGTGAATACGCGACAGACCGCGTGTCGAGCGTAGAAAAAACAGTGTGGTCGCTGACGAGCGTGGGATAAGAGGCTTTGGAAAACGCATGCTGTAATTGGGGTGAGAGGGGTTCGGTGGTGTCATACACTTCAAGGGTATCCACCTCATTGGCGGCGAGATTGTCAATCAAGGTGATTTCCAACCGGTGATCGTGGGCCGACACCTGCTGGATAATCTTCCCAGGTTTACGGACTAACTCAATAGCGTTATTGCCCTGCTCAAGATCCGTGATCCGCACACTGTCCACCAGGGATTTTTCGAGATAGCTACTTGAGAACATCAATTGGAGCGTATTTAAGGTCAATTTGTCTTGTTCAAGCACTTGGGCGAGAAACAGATCATCGCGATCAAACGGCGCGGTGGTGATATCGGACCCCAACGCGGCATACTGTGCCCTGGCATCGAGGGAAATGCGGCCAGCCGGTAGCGCTTGAATCGCTTTATAACTTTCTTCACGCGGCCAAATCCAGCGCTGATAATATTTCATGTCCTCTTCGGGAACACGAAACGTCTGCGGGATACCTGGCGTCAGTTCACGATGGACGCTGTACATTGCGGTATCTTGTACGGCGAGATGAATGACTTGTCCTAACGCTACAGAATTGAGCGTAGCCACGGTTTCTGTGGCAGGGTTCTTGGCCTCATTCGACACGAGCCTGTTTAAGTCGTTTTTTGAGTTAAAAAAAAGTGTGCCGTCGCTGCTTGTCACCAAGGTAGACGTGGTGTCGGTGGGGACCGTACCCAGCAATACAGGTGACGTTGGGTCAACCACATCATAGGCGCTGATCTTCTGTTGAAATCGTTCCAAGGTATAAACGTGATCGGCAGACACGGCCAGTGAGAGAATTTTTTCACTCAAGGTGATATTGCCCAGTGGCGACAAGGTTTCAGCATCAAGTATCACAACGCCACCCTGATCAAGTAAGTAATCAACGAGTCCGACTTTACTCAATGACGTGAGATAGAGCCTCTGATTGGCAGGTGTCGCAGTGACATCCAGCATCGATTGATAAAACAGTTGGCCGCGTGGCACCGCTTGCTCAAAGGTGTACGTCTCCAGCGACAAGGTTTTCACCGCAGAATCATCTTCCCAGAGCGTGGCAGGCAGGGGGTTTTCCTCGTCGCCAACGGTATCTAGGGGTAGAGCTGGAACGGGATTGGCCGGTGTTATCACGGTGTCGCTGGACACAACCGGCGTTTCTTCTGGTACTACCACTGGCGGTGTCGGCTCAGCCGTTTGAGTCACTGGCGTTGAAGTGGTTGAAGCCGGTGGCGTGACCGCCGTTGTGGGATTGCCACCACCGCCCCCTTTACAACCGGCCAGTGAAAGCGAGCTGATGGCTACCAGTAGGAGTGTTAGATTGTGGTTAAAAGCAGTCATGTGTGAAGTCCTTGTGGTTTGAATGGTTCTCAGTATTGGCCTGCGGCATGCACATAAAAAATGGGTTGCTCACTGCGAACGTAGCCTTGATTGGTGAATTGCGTATCTGCCGGATTCGTCGAGGGCACGTTGTCGCACAGCCCAAAGCTGGTGTACTGGTAAACGGGCACAGGATTTTGTGTGGTGGGTGTTAAATCCGCGTAGAAGGCAGTCTGCTCATCCTTATATCCCGCGATAAAATAGAGAAAGAACTGTTGCTCGGCGGTCTGCGGTGGCAGATAGGCTAAATCAACACAGGTTTCATTCACCCGAGCCCATAGTGTGATCGGCACCGCCGTGGAAAAATCGTCGTAGCCCATTTGCGCTTCAAACATCACACGGTTTTGATTGAGCCAGAAAAATATTTGCGGTTGGTTAACGGACGTGATCGCGTAATCCTGTATCGTGCTATTGGCGGCGCGGTATAAATACTGCGGCACAAACTCAATTTCGGCCCAGAGGGAATTGATGGATTCAATATCGCCTTGGCTCAAGGAGCTGTTCTGTCCCATCGTATCGATGTATTGTTCAAAGTATTCCGGTTTGGGTGTGATTGTCGCATAGTGACCGCCGGTTTCAGTGAATCCTTTACTGTAAGCGTACGGACTCCACTGCATGACAGAATCAAAATCATATGATCCCAAATTTTCAAACATGCCATCGGGTAAGGTATCAAACAAGGTGGTGGCATCAAAAATAGGGATGACATTCTCACGCCAAATATTGATATATTGATCGCGGTCACTGCGCAAATGCTCATGCTGCAATCCGATGACGTGACCAAGCTCGTGCACCATTTGCTTGAAGCCGCAACCTTTCCAGGAGAGGACGATGAGCTGAGGTCCGCCTATTCTGCCTGAAGGGGTATAGTAGTCGCATGATTTCATCTTGTTCTTATTAAAGAGATAGCCCGCCCAGCTATCAAAAATAATGTAATCGTTGTGCTTGGCATTTGTCGGATCGCGCGGCACAAATTTCACACCAGTCTTAGCTTCAATGTGCTTCATCGCACTGTTAATATCGTTCCAATTACCATAGTCCGTCCAGCTTGCCAGAGTGCCGGTTCGCTCAAACGGAATGACGCCACCCATCCAGCGGCGATCGGTGGGAAAAAGATTGGAATCGAAATAGGTGACCTGCTCATTAGAAACACCGCCTGACGTGCCGAAATGGCTCATCAATATTTCGGCTCGCATCGGACCCTGCGTGGCGGATGTGGTATCCGCTGTGGCAGACGTGGACGTAGGAAGGGTGCCGAGAATAATATCCCCGTCGTAAATCGCATAGGTGACGCCATTGATTTCAAGGGTGTGATAGGTCACTTCAGCGCTTCCGTTGGCGGTGGTATAAATTCCACGACCTGTTTGTCCGCCGAGATAATAGGGTTCGAGTTTTTCAGTGTTACCGTTGTTCGTGCAAGCCAGCGAAGCGCCTACACAAAGTAGAACGGCAATTATTTTAAACAAGTGATTTAGCGTTTTCATAAAATTGTCTCCATCACGCCTTCGTCATTTCAGGACAAAAGAATCCCGCTCTCATTGCGAAAGAGTTCAGTAGTAAAAAAGATTATTGTGTAGGGTATTAATTGGGGATGTGATGACTATCCATCTAAGACAAGATGTATCAGATTGGTTAGGTCTTCAATCGATTGTTGTCCTTTGACATGAATACCCGACACCTTGCCCTGGAATAGTTGCAGTTTTTTAGGATCACCACTCATCGCGATGGTTTTAGTTTTAATGCCACTCGGATTCACTAGTAGAACGCAGATCAATTTAGTCAGATCATTCTCCTTTTTTCCGACGTCAGCAATGATGAGATCAATATCGGATTGCTGCAAAAAGCTTTTTGCGGTCGATTCGTTTTCTGCGAGTAACACGGTAAAATCCTTTGTGCACAGTAATTCCACGAGAAGTTTTCTAAATTGCTTGTCACTATCAATGATCAAAATTTTATGCATGATTGGCTTCCAACTTTCTATATGTCATGCTAAATACTCCACACCAATCTCAAGCGAGAGATTATCCTCATCAATTTACTGCGACTTTCTGGGTCCAACCGATTCCGCACATCGGCCAATACATACTCTAACTGTGCTTCCAAGTTCATAAGGCTTTCATAATCACCGCCACGATCAATGACCGCTTTTTCAAGCACGGTTAAGATCGATAGCGTGTGATCTTCGAAAACCAAATGTGTGGGAGTGATGGCTTTAATATAAATACTCATTGCAGCTGAAAACTCACTAATTGAATATTTTAAATTGTCAGTAGGTTTTATTGAGCAAGCCGATAGCGATCAGCTTTCAAATACCACTCATGCGCTTTGCAAATATCTTGCTTTTCGCCGAACAAACCGAATTCATAAATGCGGGCCAGAACTTCCATTCTCTCAATATCGATCTCATCCATTGATTCAAGGCAAACTTCTGCGATTGGCCTTTCTTCATAAAGCTCTATTAACCTTTGTTCTGCATTTTCATATTGCCTTTTTGCGCTTGATGCTTTTTTTATACAGCCTCGACCTAGCTCAATCATGCGGCCAAGGTGATTCATTGCCCAAGGCCAGCCGGATTCCGCTGACAAATTCCAATAATGAAAGGCGATTTCTTCATTGGGTTTTCCAGCTTTTCCTGATTCATGCAAATAACCCAAGCGAGCGGCAGCTATCGCGTGTTCTTCTTCGAGCAAAAGCAATTTGTAAATTCGCAATGCTTCATCAATATTGCGCGTTACCCCGATGCCTGTTTCAAATTTTCTTGCTAAGCAGAGCTGTAAAATCGTTTCTGTAATCTCTGAATCTCGCACCAAAATTCCGAGGATACCGATATCGCTCATTGAACTCTCACGGATGGAATCCCAATCTCCGAGTGACGGTGTGCTGTTTTGATTCGACATTAAATTTTTCTCTCACCCTTGTGATCAATACCGATAGTGAATTGCGTAACTGAATTTTTACTGTGCTGCCAGATGTCTACTTAAAAGACCTTGGCCATCGAGTTATGCTTTCTATTGTTCTTTCCATTCAACGCTAAAACAATAAAAATAGTTGTACCTTTGGACCATTATGTTTAAAACGCGATCATTTTATGTATTTTCTTGCCTTCTGCGCTCTCCTAAGTCTGAAAATTAATGTATGTAATCGCTTACTAGCGTTAAGTATGCTGTGCGATTAATGAGAATGTTGATTGGCTAAAAATAGCTCAAGTAGACCTTTGTGAACTTTTGAAAAGTTGGTTTTGAGACAAAGGGCAATTTTTTCGAGATTCACGCCTTGTAGATTTTTGGAAATATCTATATCGTTTCACAAAAATATGGTCCACCACTGCCATAATGTTCATACCAAGTTCATTAAATACGTACTCTTTGGCAATACACTTCCTTATTCATGCTTCGCAACGGATACACAAGATATGGATCGTCATCGTGCTTTGGAATTGTTGTACACAGGCATTGAAACGATTCTGTCGCCACTGGTGCGCGTTTATTTAGCTTTCGGTGGCACCTACAATCAATTTGATGAGATCGTCAAACGGGTTTTCATCTCGGTTGCCGATCAGTATTTTAAGCTGCCAGATCGAAAATTAACGGATGCCAGAATTAGCGTGGTAACTGGCATGAGTAGAAAACTCGTTCGCGCAATTGCTAGCATGGAACACAAAGTAGAAACCATTGATACGCGCTTTGGTGTTGGTGCTGTCATTGATGGTTGGCGTAACGATCCCGATTTCTTAAGCCAGAATGCGAGACCCCGCCGTCTGACCAAGCTCCGTGTGTTAGGTTTTGATGACCTCGTTCAACTCTGTCAGATAGATATAGCGGCTGATGTTTTGATGGAACAACTGCTGGACTCTAACCTGTGTGAAGATGACGACGGGCTATTAGAACTCAACACCTCTCAACTGCCAGCCGGTGGTGATGCCAATAGCCAAGCCCTTATCGCGAAATGGGCGTCACATCCAAAGTTTACCGACAGTTGGGGAAAGCCTAATAAATTGCCTGCAAAGGGTATAGATGGCTTTTACGATCTCTGCAAAAAATACGCGGGTGATATCGGTGAGAATGCCGTGCTGGATCAACTCTACTACTTGGGCATGTGTGAAGACACAGAAGATGGCAAAATAAAACTCATGTCTCGCGGTGTTATTCCCCGCGATTTCAGCCCCGAACAAATTGGCATTGGTTGCACACATGTTGCCGATCTTATGGGTGTCGTAGCGCATAATATTCTCAATCCTGTTGGACAACGCCATCAACAGCTTGCTGTAGTGGCTCGCGATGTTCCGCGAGAATATTTGCATGATTTGGAAATAATAGGCGCACAAGAGAGCGATAAGTTCCTTCGATACATGGATGAAAAATACCGCTCTGTTGATCGCGACCAAACACCCTCGGTTCAAGGCACTGGGAGTTATCGAACAGGATTTGGTGTTTACTACTTTCAGGTTGAGCTGTCGGCGGTAAACAAAAAATGAAGGTCGTTGTCCGGTATTTACTTTTAATAGTCGCGTTATCGTTGGTGGGATGCAGTGCCGGAACTGGCGCTGGTGCAGAACCGGTGGAGATGAATTCCGTTGGCCCACTTAACACACCCACGGATAGTCCCGTAGACCAAGCTCCTATCAATGAAAACATTTCTGACGTAACTGGGCCACACGATCAAGGTATCGAAGGCAGCGGTCAGACGACATTACCAGACGATGGCGAAGAACTCATGGTAACTGCACCAGGCCAAGGAACACTCGGTCCAATTGTAGATGCCGATGTTAAAATCTACGATGTTGCCAATCTCACAACCCCAGTTTGTACGACCAAAACAAAGGATAACACCGATTTGAAAAAAGCAGGTTCATTCGATGTTCCTGAAAATTGTATTTACAAAAATACGCTGTACCTCGTCGTCATTACCGGCGGCTTTGACGTGGATATTGATGACGATGGAATTCGCAATAAAGAGGATGAGGATGACGATTATTACGAGAAAGGTACACTTGATCCCAAGCTTCCATTCTACAGCGAGGCCAAGGGTAAACAAATCCAAGTTGACGGTCCTTTAAAGGTTGATGGCACCTTTAGGGCATTGGTCTATGGCGAGCAAATGCAGGAGCCAGGTTGGAAAGTTTCTTCATTAACTGAATTTATTTTTGAATCCGTCCAATATCAGGTGGGAAATGCTGACAATTTGGCTGAATTTATTGAGTCACTGGATAGCTTGGCTAAATTAGTTCTGAAGCGGGACATTAATGCTGATGGAGACATTGATAAAATAGACCTCATCCTATGGAACCCAGATATTCACGGCAGTGAATACCTTGACGGATTTATCTTGCAGTTGTTAGTGAGGGAGATCCACACCGGAAAAAATACCACAGTTGATACCACGTATTGGTATAAGAATCTTGTTAAACACGTCAATACATTAAACCCCGCACAATCGGTGAAGGTTAAAGACCAGGTTGCGTACGTGGCTTCACATAATGCGCTAATTCTCATTGATGTGTCGCAAGTGAAAGCAGCACATATTATCGGATGGTTCCCTACGGCTGTAATTCAAGAGTTTGTGATCGGCGAAAACTATGCGTTTATTGCCCTTCAGAATGGCACTTTGCAAGTGGTGGATATCAGTAATCCGCAGAAGCCTAAACTGGTCAACAGTTTCGAACAGTGGGCAGAAGAGAATACCGTAAGAGGTAGTTTCTTTTTTATCTATGAAGGCGAAAACTTCAGGCTTAATGGCGATGAACTCTATTTCATGTCCTACAAAGGTGAAGGCGGCTCAAATGAAACCTTGAATATGCCCTCTCTTAATTGTATTACGCCAATCGATAATTTTTCAGCGCGACATCAGCAAGCTATTTCAGGGGGAAAAGATGTCTATCCTCCAGGTGTCTTATACGAAGCAGGTCCAGCGCAGCTCTATAGGATTGCCATTCTTGAAAATGAACTCTACGCATTCTTTGGAGATAAATGGTACGACACCAAAGTGGAAAACGGCTGTAGTATGGGAATTATTAAAGAAGCCTCGATAGATTCCACTCCACAAATCCGTCCTGTGTATCTGAATGCTTACAAGAATAAGCTCTACATGATTGGTTCCAACGATTTTCTCTATTCGTGGAACAAAAATGAAGGGCTGCTGAAATCAGCAGTGACTGTTGGCGGAAAAGATACGAGCCAGCTCGACTACAACAATGTTGTCTTTGTTGATGACGTTGTAATGATTCCCTCCTTTCATCTTGAAGCATCTCCCAATCCCTATCTTAATTCGTATTCGAATGAGATAAGACAGTTCAGGTTCTTTGACGTGTCAACACTCGACAGTTTCTATTCGTATATGGGGCCGAAAGAGGATTTTATTAATAGTGCAGAAAGTAATGGACCCGTACCTTTGCAGGGACTCGCTTACCAAATTGCGGAGAATAGCTGGACAAGTAAGATCGGCCTACCCAACACATTTTGGTTATACCCATTGGTGGCTGTCCAGGTTGGAATTCAAGAAGATATTTATCATCTAAATAACTTTCAGCGTTCCTCATTAACGGGTTACGCAAAATTACCGCAAGGTACAGGCTTTGATGGTAACTATCTTTATGTGCCATTAAAGAATCATGGCTTGCACATTGTCTCTCTGCCAAATTTATATACGGCAACAGAAAATGTACCTGTTGTTCCCGACGAACCTGAAACACCTATCGAAATAATCGAGCCTGATCCAGAACCAGAACCAATAGTGCCTGAAGAGGAGGTTTCTCCCGAAGAGGAACTCGGTGACCCAGCGTTAGGAAAAGTAACACTGAATAATGTTTCAGTTCTCTCTGAAGGTAATGATATTAGCAACGAGTACGTTGCTGCATTGCACGGTGGCTTGATGGCAGCAAAGATTCACGTATACGAAATCAATAATACTCAAGGGGAATCACTTTGTTCGGTAGTATCTCAAGGCAATGTGGCGAAACCTGCAATAGCAGGCAATATTAGGTTGCCCAAGGGCTGTATCAAACCCAAAGGGATTTACCTTGTTACGTCAGAAGGCGGGAAAGATCTCGATGCAAATGATGATGGCGTCAATGATAAGCTCTTCACCAACATTAACGGCACTCTAAGTGCCGTGTTGACGACCGAACAACTCTATAACGCGGGTTGGCAATTAAATCCGTACTCAGAATTACTTTTTCGTCGCGTAAATGAAAGACTGAATGGTGAGTTCACCGCTCAAACCATTCTTGATGAGCTTAAGTTAGAATCCACATCGTTAACGAAAAACGAAAAAGAAAATTTGAATTGGTTACGAGCAGAGATTACTGCGGGTGATTCAATCACTACGTTACCATAGGTAGCTATCAACTTTTGCCTTTCCATAATTAGGGCAAAACGATTAATTAGGGCAAAATACATGAAAGCTTCCATCGCGTTTTTAAGAATAGCTTCGCTTTGTTTCGCCATCGCGGGCTCGCTGGCCTGCACGTCGAGTCCTCCACCAACAGTGCTAGCAGGACAAGAGTGCCCAACCTTCGGATATAGTTATGCTAATTATTACAATCATATAAAATGCGATGGCTTGCAGTTAAGCGATTTACCCTGGTTTAGTGATTTTCCGAATGTCGATCTTATAGAGCTGCAAAACAATGAACTGACAAGTATCGATTTTTCAAACAAATCGAAGCTTACTCGTGTTTTCATTGACGATAACCAACTTTCGACTATCAACATGTCAGCAAATCCTGCTTTGCAAGAATTGAATGCTGGCAAAAACTTACTCACCAGTATCAACATATCTAATAATCCTCAATTAAAAAGTCTTGCTCTGGACAGCAATCAACTGACAAGCATCAACGTATCAAATAACCTGAACTTAGAAACGTTATTGCTGTATGACAATCAGATCAGTTCGGTAGATTTATCCAATAATACCAAACTAAATCGCCTCGACTTGGCTGGCAACTTCATCAGTAATATTAATTTATCAAAAAATCCAGAGCTACTGGATTTATCCCTTCACCACACTTTGATAACTCAATTGGAATTGAGCAATAATACTAAGCTCAAAATTCTTGATGTGCGCGGATCTTCAGTTTCATCACTCGATCTTTCGTCGCTGATCTATCTCGAAAAACTTGATGCAAGTTTATCATCAATTCAAACTACTGCCTCGATTGATGGATACGAAAATTTGTCAGCGCTGGTTACTTTATCATTCGAGGAAAACCAGCTCTATTCAATCGACGTATCCTATTTTCCCAACTTGAAATTATTATTTCTGGATAAAAATAATCTCACTTCGATTGATGTAACATCTAACAACGGATTAACAACACTTAGTATCGAAGATAATCTACTCACTTCGATAAATTTAAGTTACAACACAAAACTAGCCACTCTCTCACTCAATAACAACAACTTAAGCACTATAAATCTGAGAAATAATAAATCGCTATGGCAATTATCATTAAGCGACAATAACCTAACGGGAATTGATTTAAGTCAGAATACCAACCTTTGGTTTGTGAATCTGAAAAATAATAATTTGAATGACATTAGCTCGCTGCTGAATATCCCTTCTCTTAAAGGCGTGAATCTGGAGGGAAACCCCAATATTCCTTGCGCACAATTGGATGAACTACAAAGCCACAACGTAGGGGTCACTCGACCGTCTACTTGTGCGCCTTGAGTTCGTATTCAAAATGGGTTGGAAAATAGTTTAAAAGTAATTTCAATAATGGTGATCAATTACTATTTGCATCGGGTTTAAACGTGGGTGGACGACATTGAGTAGTGGGGCTCTCTTTGGCCTCAGAAATTTCTATTTTGAGCTTACCATTTTCAGGTTTGCCGGTAATTTCTACGTACCCTAAATCCTTCATATCAGGAAATTTAACGGAAATTTCCTCTGCTATATTTAGTGGTCCAATTGACGGGCCTTTAGTATGTAAGACTCGCTGAGGTTGGGGGAAAAAGTTATAGCGCATTCCGCCTTTGGTCGTCCAACCAGTGATTCTCAACTCGCGAGTTCCTGGTGTGCTTGCAAACATTTGAGGACAATTCACTTTCAACAAAGGCTGGGAGCGCACCCATTTCTGACCATCCAATTTTATACTGGTCATGTAATAGGAATCCGCTTTAAAGGAATCATCGCCTGCATAGCCACTACTGGCTAAACCATTCAATAGAATTCCAGTAAGAACGCTAGCAAAAATATTAATGTGTTTATTCAAACCATTCTTCCTCATCAATCAGCCCACAACTCATCCTGGGCGCGCCAATTATTAAAATACCATTCCACAGCCTCAGCAGTTTCGATACCCCAAATATCACCGAGACGACCACGCATCATAACCGTTACATCTCCGGTTCCATAAGCGTTTTCATCGTGAATTCCCCACCAATCAATGCCATTCTGGGCACAAAAAACGTGACACTTTTCTGGGTCTCGGTTTTTATCAAATTGTTCGTCCCGACATTGCTGTTCGTTATTCCAAATATTGGGCTCAAAATCAGGTTGGAAATAGTAGGTATTATAAGGCTGGCAGTATTCATCTGCTACACGAAACATCGCATGGCTAGATTCGTGTAAAAATGCTTTTGTACTCCATCCTTCAGCCGAGAATCTATCAGATATAGAGCAATCTGATTCATCAGTAGTTCCATCACTGTAATGCAGAGTAGCATGAGTGTCTGCAAAAGTTACATCGCTCGATGTATCTGGGTGTAATACACCACAGGTACCTGGTAGAAATTGCGCTGGTTTCTTGTAAACCCAGTTATTTATCATTTTGAGATTCTCGCGGATAATCTCTTTACGTGCATAGACACCATATATTTTATTGTAAACGTGATCGATGAATAACGAATAATTCTTTCCGGCTTTAAGATAATCATCCGCCATGTGATAGAGTAAATCTTGCCGCATATCTATGCCGGGTGAATCGTTATCGTCATCCTGAGTTACTCTTGCTGGGATATACGGCGTACTGTAGCTGTAATCAGCTCCGGTAATGCCAAAGAAGTAAAGACCATCTTTGATTACGCAATTTTCGACACAATCATTTTTCAGTAATTCGGCTCTAAAACTCACTGTGGTATTGACGTATTCGGGAAATGGGCCAGCTTTAATTTTGCATGGACTCTCGTTCACACAAGACTTTATCAATGTCTCATTGACATAAATGTTCACTGTGAAATCGCTGGAGTCGGCGACTCCACCATAAGCAATAAAATCAACTTCCTCATTCAGTGTTGCAACTACCGGATGATGACTGATGGTAAGGGGATAGGTTTCAAGATTAGTGTAATCCAGTAGCGCATATTGCTGGGGTAATAGATTACAAGCGAATGTAGTTAATAAGGATACAAGCACCAAAAATCTAGCTGCTATTTTTTGTCGCACTTTAGAGAGCCTTCTTTTTATTGTTATTTGGAGACTACGCGATCAAATTTTTAGAATACGAATTGTACACAATTATACAATCATAATTCTAGCTCTAATGGTCTTTTAATCTTATTAAGTGACCAAACGAACACTATCTAATAGAAATTAAAGTATCTCATCTATCTCTTAAATAGGCTAAAGTTCAATTCAACTAGAAAGATCGAATATGTATGTCGGCAAAAGAGTGTCGATTGGAAGATAGTTTGGAGTTAAATTTTATTGTGGCACTTTTGCCGACATCTTAAAAAGACTGACAATAATTAAATACATACTAAACAATTAGTTATGGTATCTTTTTCGATTAAGTTACTCCGCCGTTTATAAATAGTAATCAAGCACATGCTCACTTTTTGTAGGAAATATCCTACACGAGAAAGAGTCAATTTCCTCTATTACAGAACCTTAAAATCATTAGAATGCACATTGTCTAGGGAAGACACATTGCCTACAAGGATAGTAGGAACAGGGATGTTAGATTTGAATCGCGGCTGCATTGATGGATATCGATGTGGCCGTAGTTCTTTTTGAGGATTGAATTTCCTAAATCCGTTGCTCATCATTTAGGGCTTTAGCATTTCCTTCATAGTCTTCAACCGATTAATTACATTTTTTGTATTTGCAGGAGCGCACTGTTAAGCGCTTCTGAGCGTTCTCTTATGATACTCTTGGCGCTGCGTATTTTCTCCGACACTCAATAACTGTTCTCCATTATTAACTTCTTTGCAGATGCAAGGTATACCACCATCCTCAATTGCGCGTTGGATAATGTCTCGATCGGCTTCGCTGTCCATCGGTCGCCAAAATTACTGGTGTCAGCTGGCTATCCTTTTGCTTTCTACCATTTACTCTCTCTCCTACCAAAAACATCTCTCGTGGATGCAATCAATGCCAAAGCGACTGTGTTCGTTGTAGGAGATTTTGTTGCCGGCGCGTCAAATAGTGTTTTAACGGACGTCGTCAATCGCAAGGACCTGGTGAGGCCCTTGAGCGCGTTAGTCCCAAAACACAATGTTAATATCGTCCTGCTGTGTGTTGAAAGCAAATCTTGGTACGCGTATACCTGCCACCCCTTTACTAATAAGTGCACTAACCAGCTCCCATGTTGGAGGTATTTGGCCCTCATCCATCGTCAATTCCCACGGCCAGTTTAGAATATCGCGCGTTATTTTAAGTTGTTTGAGTATTTGTGGGTTGGTGAGATCAACAGATCTACACACTGTACCTGATAGGTCAAAATGGTTAATGGTCGCGTTTTGTATGCGAATTCCTGTTGTGCTTCAAACCAGGCAGTTTCAAAATTCACAGAAGTATTAAGCGCATCAACGCCTTTTGAGTTGAATCGATCGTCGTATTTTTTTGCATCCTCACCTGAGGTAGGAAGTTAGGTCCATTGAGGATTGTGGTCTCGATAGACTTTAGCGGTATAGCTGAATGTTCCTGCAATCAAGCGTAGCCACCCTCGTTGATGCGAGAGAGATAATTGCGAACCGCTTTGGCTCGCCCTTCCTTCACCAACTCTTCAGCAGTTTTATCGCCAAACGATGGGATGGGTTGAGAGCGATACCAGGCAAAAGCTCCTGCCAGAGATCCTGTCCAATTCAGAATGCGATTGAGTATTTCTACTTGTTCTTTCAATCGATTTTGTGTTTTTTTGGCGTTAAGTCGGCTCGATTTAGTTAACGCATCACGAGACACGCCGATGGTGTAAGCCAATTCTTGTTTATCGATGCGTAATAGTGCGACCAGTTTGTCAGTAACAACATAGCCGTTTTCCTTATTAATGACTTCTTCGAGCAAATTTAACATGGCTTAAATGCCTCTTAAAATGCACTTAATATGAGTCATCATAATGGGCAAATTAGAAAACAGCAAATAATAGCGAATTACGTACAGTATAAAAACGTGCCCGTCGCGAGCAGAGTTTAAGGAGCAAGAACATGTCTATATATCCAATCCAAAACACCCTCCTGCAGAACCACAATACATGTTTGTGGAAAAGCCTTGGCTGCCGTAAAGTAACCGTTCATTCAACGGTCGGACTACCCCCTATTTAGCCAAATCTGAGGTTAAAAAATCATCTATAAATTTTGTCTTCCAAAGCCGATGCGTAAGATCTTCAATTGTCAGAAATCTCAGGTGTACTTTAAGCGCTGTTGTTAGGTTTTTAGTCCTGGAATGCTGCATTGCCAGGTTACTTAATAAATTACCTACTTAACCATCTTTGCATTGTACTTCCCACGATCATTGCCCAATAAAGGTAGAAGCATAGAAACGAGGTATTCATAGTAATCGATAGTGACTAGCGACAATCCTCTCACGGATAAATATTCGCTGAAGTGCGTTAGGTATATCGCAGAAGGTTTTTCTAAAACGACAGAGTTGTCCTGTATTACGCTAATATCAAAACGTTAATCGACAAATCTTCGAACTCGATTTGTGAATTTGTGTGAGCAAGGGAAATAAGCAGTTAAAGCACCGCGCTGCAAGAAAAAGAGGTGTCTCAAAAAGGAGGCGCAAAGGCGAAAGAGTTCCAGTTCTGATAGTCAGGGACAGAAATGGCACTGTTGCAGATTTTGTATTTGAACAAATCGAAAGGGACGCGATCCATGAATGCCTACGGCCGCTGATGTCTAAAGAGATAGTACTTTGCAGCGACGGAAATAGCATCTATCAAATATTTGCAAAAGAAGAAAATATTCCTCATAAGCGAATTATTGGGTTAGATAAAGTCTATGTGATGGACGATATTTTTCACATACAGAATTTGAACGCGTACATCAGCAGATTAAAAACATGGATGGCACGGTTTCATGGAGTCTCAACGAAATATTTACCAAATTACCTTGGATGGCGTCGGCTGATTGAGAAACAGAAGCAAAATTTATCGGAGGAGTTTTGTTTTAATCAGGCTTTGGGGATGCGGACCAACAGTTAATGCAAACATAGCCATATATAAACACTATTCAAGAAAAAGGCGATGAGTGGCGATGGAGTATTTATCAAATGTTGCCTAGTTATTTTGAAAGGTTTTTTCCTCGGCAAAAATGGCAGTTGACACATCAAACAGCCGCTGCTGTTTCTACAGAAGCTGGAGAATTTGTATTCTTTCCATTGTAAGGCATTGTTTCATAATAGGTATTAAATTTTTGAAATTTATCGTCACAGTTTTGAGAGATTTTCCGATCTTAAAGGTACATAGATTAGCAAAAAATTGTAGGAAGGAATTAGTAAGATGAGTGCATATTCGTTTGTCGACTCTATATCAGAGAACGTAGAAATATTGACTGATGTCCTGAGGACTTATATTAGTGAAGGTCTACGCTGGCAATTAAACTATGGATCCAAAGGGGGCGGCAATGACGAAGAATTAAGAACGATGGCGAAATATATCCTTCTAAATTTTATATTCGATGAAGAACAACAAAAAGATACCTACATTGAAGAAAAATTAAGAAAGAGAGTAGAAGAGCAGTTAGACATTTATAAGAACGCAGATAAATGGATAACGCCTGGTATTATAGATCAAAAAGCATCTATCTGTTCTGAGAGCATCATTGATATATTAATTAGCATGCAACAACGCGCTAGTTTGGGCGTTCAAAAACGAAAAAGAATTAATAAAGATGGCTCCGGAGAATTTATTAAGAAAAACGAACCGGTAGCCAACAATAGAAAATGTTTAAATACATGGCTTTTACCTGTTGGTGAAAAGAGATATGTATTTTTCGACTCTATCCGAGAGTGCGGTATATTGCTCAATAGATTGCAATCCATATTAAAAGACTTCGGAACTACTCTAATTGAAAAGCGCTTGTCCTTTCTGAATACTGGTCTTTATTTACATCCAACGGATACATTTGAAAAATCAAACTATTCAACAGTTGAATTTGAGTTACATGAAACGCCTTATTTAAATGAATGCCTAGGGAAAGAGAAAAATAGCGATACTGAAGAGCACTGTACAGTTCACAGGGATATTGCGCGTGGCAAAAAAAAATGACTGATGACGAAACGAAGTATGAATCTGGCATCATTGAAGAAATGGAGTCTTCCGAGATGGACTATTCCTACTTCAGTGTTAGTAGCGCTCACTCAGAACATCATTTCAATTTAATATAACGCATCTATTATGATGCATTAATGTAAGACTGATAGTATTCTCTTACTATCCATACTTAGTTCTCTGTTTTCAAATTCGGAATTTCATCGTTTTAATTCAGACCGGTTGGCCGAGAAAAGTGAGCGTTTTGCGTCGGCAAGATCTCTATTTCAGATCACGACTAAATTTCTTCACCATGAAAAGATTTGCTCCATCCACACTTTGGTTTGGCCCAAGTGGAACAGTCTTAAATGAAGAGCAGTGGAGCATTTTTAATAATCGTTGACAATAGGCTTATCCTTTTCTATTGCTCTTGAATAAAATCATTTGTAGGAAATTTGCCTATATAAAATTCATCTAATCTCTCACGAAAGCCCTAGTTATATACCATTTCAGCTATCTTATTAGATAATTAAACTGCTCTCCGAAGTCAAATTAAGTAAAAGGAGTTGCAGAATGCCATCTATGCTAAGAACGATCGGCGAATCAATCGATATCGCAGGCAAACGTTTAACAATTAAATCAATACAGAAAGGATGGGTCGAGCTTGAGCTAGATGACGGTACAGAATTTGAGTTATTGGCTAATGAAGTAGCTTGTATTTCTCAAGTAGTGATCAGTTATCGGTGGGCTAGGCATCAACTAATTAGGCTGAAGTATGTTAAGCCTTTAGCTATACCTGTTTGGCCGTCGGAATTGATTTGCGTATAGCTTTATCTACATTGGTGGATATGTTTATCCTAACGGCAACAGACTTTATGAACCGCTATCTGTGTGTTACGGTCTGTGAACTTCTATTACAAACTTATATTTTTTACTGCACCCTCATTAGCGGGATAGAATTCCAAACATTAGGCATTACTTAATCATTCACAATGAAAAAAATCAGATTTTAAGGAGAAACGAATGTCGGTTTTTACGGAAGCAATTGTGGTTTTTGGAGCCGCAATCATAGCGTCGGTGGTATCCGCTAAGTTTAAAGATGTTTTGGATAAAAAAGAGGTTGGTGATGTCCTAAAGAATCTTTCGAAACAGGGTAGTATCGCATCGGATATATCCAAGGCGAGAATCATCGCTGTCCAGGCTATTCTTGATGCTGCTATACCGGGAAGTAAAATCTACAAGAGGTTTGTAATCTATTTAAATGGCAGTCTAATCTATTCAATATCAAAAATTGCTGAACAAGCACTTAAATCCAGCCCTGAGGAGAAAAAATCAAAAACAGTAGTTGGCTTGATGTTGGGAGAAAAACTTAAAAAAGCATCAAAGGCCCAGTTTTTTTTGATCGCTGCTTTTGTAATAAATTCTTTGATGAGCGCATCGGGGCTGTTGAGCGTAGCTTTTGAATCAAAGGGCAGCAGCTTAGTGCTCATTATCGTTGCAATCGCCTTTCTGGCAATTCATATTGATCACATGCTATTGGAATACCGTATAAAACACGGCTTGTATGGTAATAATGAGTTTGAAGCCAGAGAGATCATCGAATTTATTATTTCTCACGCAAGAAAAGATGATTTCAATGATTCAGGGGGACTAAAAAAAGTCATTCCAACACCAGTACTGGATTTAAATTTAAATAAAGAAAATTCCACTGACCGGGGTGGTGTTTCTGTATGAATGCAGACCAAATTACAGAGTTAGCCAGAAAATCAATTAACATTCTTTTTATTTCAAACCCGAGAGGTACCAGTATTGGTATTTTGATTGGAGTGGTATTAGATGGTCTGAATGGCTTTATTTCACCCGCACTGAATACAGCCTGGACAAGTGCGTCGTCGATTGAGTTATGGCACTTTATCGGACTAGGAATAGTATCAATGAATTTACCTTCATACCTTCGTCGTAAAGAAATTGATTCCTCCATTATCAACGCTATATCTTTCATAGAGGAGCAAAAAGCAAAAGGCAATATTGCTGATTGGCAGGTCAAGCAAATGTATTCCAATTTACATCAGAAAGTCTTAGAAAGTGTTTCTCTCGAAAATGACAAACAAGAAAAAGCCAATAAGATTAATTTATTGTTAACCGAAGTAGAAATTAGTGAGAAATCTAACAAATAAGGTTCCAAATATAGGAGTTCTTTTAGTCCACGCGGTGTATCAATTTCAGATTTTAACGCCACCATTACATTGTCGGCTAGGGGTAGATGTTTCCTTCACTTTCTAAAAGATGAATGCAGTATGGGCACAGATGGTCATTATGTTTAAGTGGTGGAAGCCATTTGAGTAAATTGCCGGGAACGATCTTAATTTTGTATTCGTCACACAAGGAAGCATTTGTTTCACCATCGCTATACCGTTTACAAAGTTCCTCAATTTGATCTTCTGATAAATGTTTTAACTCGTCCGCTATTTCTATTTTAATACGACTCATATTTTATGACCTCACTGGTCAGCTAATCGATGTTGAGCAGAAAAATTAATCTAAGAGAACACTTATCATTTTAATTTTCAGAATAGAAAACGGAATCAATTATTTTTAGACAACTCTGCGGACGATATTCTATTTAAACTCTTCCAGAAGGTGGTATGTCTTTATTAAATAATTTTAAAATTTTTGATACTTCGCGTTCATTAGGAGCGTCATGGCCAGTAGGTATAGGTTTATCAACAGAAACAAGCTGAATACCTTTCTGACGGATATGGAATGCTATGCGTTGCCAACGCTCTTTCCACAACAGTTCTCTTCGTTCATATTGAGCTAGCTGTAACTTGAGACGCTGCAACTCACAGTTTAATTCTTCATTTTCCTGTACTGTCTGCTCTTTCGTTTTTACTATGCCGCCGGAAAGAGCTTGCTTGGCATAGTCATAGGCAGCCTTAATTTCAGATTTAGCCTGGAGAGACTGACGACTAAAACCAAACCGCTCTTCCAAAATTGCCCATGTGAGCCTTGCACCAAGTTGGCCGAGCGCCCAACGATCCAGATCAGCAACTATCGATTTGATATCAGACTCGGCCATGCGGCGAAATCGCTTAGTCATGGGTCAGTTGCTCCAAATAGGCTTTAGGGTCAAACTCCGCGACACCGTTGTCAACCAATTGCCGTGATAAGACCTTCAATTTTTTTTCATTGTGTGTAAGCCAATCGGCGCTCTTTTTAGGCTTTGAGGATTTGCTTCTCTCTTCGGCAATTTCCCGAGCTGTTATGGTCATCGCATACTGCCGTTTAAGCTCCTCTAAACGACCACTGTCTTCTTTAACCCAGACATAATCCACGCAATCAGCTGAACATTGCAAATGGCGCTCACAAGGTGTTTGTGCAAAATTATGAATACAAATTCCTGTGCCAACGTCATGCACAGCATTCACTCTCGCTTTTAGAAAAGCTTCCTGCACACCAACTGGCACTATTTTAAGTTGCTCCGCAATGTGTCCACCAACAAGCCCCATTTTAATATCCTCACGTAACATGAGTGCCCGTTTTTCTCGACTTGTGTGCTGGTAGGCCTTGGTATCACGAGGGTTAGAACGCCCAAACCATTCTGTTTGTAGAAGGTCACTTAATCCCCCTTCGTCAAGAAGCGTATTCAGTGTGTGCCTAAAGTGATGGCTCGTAAAATCCACTTCAATGGCAGTAGAAGCATATTCCCGGGCAAGATCAGGAAAATATCGAAGGAACCTTGTGAGCATTGCATGCGAGCACTGAGTTGCAATCCATTGCGAATAGGCTCCGCTCGACATTCCCTGATATCGCACAAACAAAAGATCCTTTAGATAATATTTTTTACCTGCTTGATCGATGTGAATTGGCTGAACCAAATTTTCCGAAAAGTCTTTTTTACAATAACCAATCACCCCATCAAGGGTAGTGTAATAGAATGGGTTAGCAGCAAGTCTATTTTGCTTTGTTTTCTTTTCCATGTCTGGTTTTGCATACCCATGCTTTCGTATCCAACCTGTAATATCAAGCAACGTTGCACTCAAGCCAAGTCTCTCCAAATCCTCTCCATACAGCCTTTGATCACTCGAAATGAAGCGAAGAAATGACAAATCAGCTTGATTTGTGTTTTGAACTACCTCCGCAGTAATTCTGGCTTCTCTGCACAGATCATTGAGTTCATCAATAACATGTTCAACAATGGGTACAACATCTGTGGGCATATAAAGTTTTCGGCGTGGTGTGAACACATCCCCTTGCGAAATCTTCCGAGGAAAATACTCCAGATATGCGCGACCATCTGTATCAACTTCCATTGTCTGATAGGGCAATAATGTTATCTCACTAAAGCGTCTGCCAAGACAGGCCATCATTGTCAGCATCAGAACATAGAATCTATATTTATGATCATTGGGCACGTTGCGGTAGAGCTCACCAATAATTTTAAAGACCGCTGGCGTAACTAACTTATCGCTCTTGGTGTTTAGAACCTCCGGATCATCTAACCGCTTATATCCGACGCCAGTAGTAGTATCAGGCCGCTTCATTGCCGAATACTTGTAATTAAAAACAACCCGACACAAACCGTTAACATCACAATGCTTAGCAAACTCACCAACAGCTTTATGAAGGTTATACGAAAACCCAGCGCTATAGTGCTCAGAGATAAGTCGACAAGCATTATCTATGACTTCCAACGTCAAGCGAGGCAATTCCACGCCAAGCTTCTCTGATTCATAAGCCACATAACCAACTGCAGTAATGAAATTACGCTGGTTCGGTGCCGCCTGATGTTTTCTATGGAAACGAAGGCACATGAGTGCTTTCGCGACGTCACCCCATTTATCCAATAGTGGCCCACCACCTAGTCTCGGCGAATAGTTGAAATTGAGTGTAAGGGACTTTGTATTCTTCCCAGATAACTTGAGCAATCGACCTGCTGTCACCGCCCACTGTGAGGTATTCCAATCAATACTTTCAAAGCCTTCAAGCTCGAGTATTTTTGATTTTTCAACAAGCTGATTCAGGTTTGCTGCTCTATCGCGTTCAAGCCTATCGAGAAAGGGAACAATCTTCGCTTTTCTAATTGAACGACCGTCAGACATGTTCTACCTCTAGACATAACTCAACGACCTGAGCTACAGCGAGAATAACATCATCCAGCTGAATACCTAGCCGAGCGTTCTCATACTTTTCGATACGCCTTTCACGGCTCGATAAAAGACTCTCAAGAACATGCTCATGATCTGCATGCTTGTAAGGCTGAAATTTAGGACATAGATAACAGGAAAAGGGTGGGTCCAAATGGCAAATAGTCGATTCACCGCAAACGCCGATACTCGTTTGGTCAGTAGGATTATCCTCATTAATGAATGAGAGATGTTTGTCATCACGTTCACCATTGATAGCTTCGTTATCACCTACAATAACCTTTCCTTTGAAAAAATCTAAATACTTTGAAAACGCTTTTGCAGAGGCTTTATCAAGATGCTCGACGATATTACCAGCTAATTCAAAATAAACTTGAACATGCTGTGTATCTGTGTGGTCAAGGATTCTGGCAAGTTCTCGCTTGCTAGTCCCCTCTGCAGCAAGATTGGTAGCCAAAGTGTATCGAAACCGACGCGGTGAGATTTGCAGCTGTTCACCGGTAATAGGAGAAATGATGTTATGACGGAGAACAAAATCTTTTATTAATATATTTATATCGCTGCTCATCATATTGAAGCTATGTTCAAACTGACCTGTAGCCCTAGCTACTCTGTTGCCACCAATCTTTATAAATATAGGACGCTCAATTGTTACTACCCCACTAGGCAATTGCAAGGTTGTATCGACAGTTTTGTTTGCATCAAATAACTTCAATAATATTGAAGCGAACTCTGTATCTAAGTACTCCTCCATGAAATCATCTCTAGGACTAAGTAGCCTTTTCTTAATTCGAGGCATACGAATAACGTAGCACGGCATATTGTCACCAGGAGTCAAATTCAACAAATCTGACTCCTTCAAATAAGTGAGATTTGCTGGATTTCTCCCTAGCGCAATTGATAAAGCCACCGCAGCTTTTTCTTGCAAATGCTGAAGCTTAAGACTGTCATCCTCCCTCAGCGCTTTAATCACCAATGGTAACTCTAGAGATCGATGTAGTGGCCCTTTTTCTGGATCGTGCGATCGAACTGCTTCGCCCCTTGGACAGCCTCCAATCGTCATGCCTTCTAACTCCAAAGCATACGCAGGACAAAAGCCAAGCTCACAATAATTTTCAGCACACCAGATATACCATTGGATAACTTCATATAAACTCCAAAGCCGATGATCTGAACGTGCATCAGATATTACTTTCTCCACTAATGAAATTAAGCGGGACTTAAATTGACCTCCAGTGATTTGTCCCACCAATCCAAAATCAACCTCTCTAGCAACGATTGTGGCCGACAGATTCCACCAACGGAGGCCCGCAGCAGCAGATACAGTCTCAATTTGGTTTATAATGTACTTCTTTATCGACCACTTGAGTCTATCGCTCAGAACACGGCTAAAACGGATAACTGCAGATCTAGTCGGAATAGGCATAATCCACTTATCCCCGACAGTAGGGATTTTGAATCCCTCTCGTGAATAAATTAAATTGGGAATCTGCAACCACCCATAAAGCTCAATTAAATTTTCTACTTTATCAGCATTCACCAAGGCACATCCTCTATTATCAACAGTCGCTGATACCTACTAAGAGCCAAATTAGCTTGATCATCAATCTCCTGCGCCACATATACCGATTGAGATTCCAAACTACTATCGCCTCGCAAGGTTGCAAGTACGTGGCGCCTTCTTTCTTCTTCAATTCCAGCTTCACGCAACGTCCTCTCTATCTTCGATGAGAACGTATGCCGTAACGTCTTTGCCGTTAAATGACTAGGAAGTTCTTGGGGGAATTTACTCCTCAGTCTTTGAAATAACTGTGTCAAAGCTGACTGAGACAAAGGCTCTCCTTCATCACTGAGAATCAAATAGTCTGACTCGGCCTCAGCATGAGGCTCAAGCTCCTCTCTCCATGTCACGATATATTCATCCAGACGCCGGGCAAACACTGAATCATCTATTGGTAGAACTCGACCATTTCTTTTTATCTGTGGCCTGGGTTTGCGTAGGTCCATTGGATCAGAGTGTCTTCTTTTGACCCGAATTGCAGAAATTGCCCCAATCTCTATATCCTCAACTCTCAAACTCAATAACTCACCAGGGCGAAGGCCGTAATACAACATAATCATGATAGAAATATAATTTCTATATCTAACTGCTGGATTTCTACCAATAGATTTTGGATTTTTTGGGTCGAGGCAAGCAATCAAAAATTCGATCTCTTTATCTTGAAGACCTTTCCTACCTCTTCTATTTTCAGGCGGGGAATTTATAAAAGCACTATCTAACCATTTTACAACTCTACTTTTGTGGTCTCGCATTCGTTCATATTTTTCATCATCCATTGGTATCGAACCAATTCGCATATCAAAACACCAGACCAAGAACTGGCGAAGAGTTGTCAGCCGCTGATTAAATGTATGCGGTGACACCACCAACTTTGCAATCTTATGTCCCTGTATCTGCTCTCTTCGCATCGACTCAACCATGCCACCGCGAACATCTGCTTCCGTAAACATACGCACAGAATCAATTCGTTCCCAAAGATCAATATCTTCTCGACGAAGCCAACGAAATAAAATTGCAATCTCACGCAGATTCCTCACCAACGTATTTGTACTAAGTCCTCGTCGTCCCAAAATAAACTCATTGGGTCCCGGAATCGGCAAACCATCATCGTCAAGCAACAACGGTAACTGATCTCCAGTTGAATGGCTGATTGTTTCTACCCGCATAGCAGTCTCTTTATTCTTTACATTTATAGTAACTATTCAG
>Ga0209515_10003073_pt1 | contig 24429 bp, 20 predicted proteins | sample Subgroupgradi54m_FD_187454 | JGI IMG/M metagenome (GOLD analysis project Ga0209515, IMG submission 187454) | Subsurface groundwater microbial communities from S. Glens Falls, New York, USA - GMW60B uncontaminated upgradient, 5.4 m (SPAdes)... ... | reverse complement strand
TGATATTGTTCTGGAAATGGCTCAAAGGCAACCCCATTCAAGTGCGCTAGCCAACTGCGCTACGTCCCGGACCGAGATTACAATATGGTCGGTTATTATACATAATAATGACCGGGGTGGAAAGGAATTTTGGTAGGCAGGCCCCGCCACTGGCGGGGCAGGGGTTATTCGGGCTTAGGCGCGCGGCCCATGAGATCGGCCATGGCTTTGCGGGGGTTTTTATTCAGGACGATAATTTTATAAACCTCTGTCACGATGGGCATTGGGATGTTTTTGGCCTTGCTCAAACGGTACACGGCCTTGGCGGTGACAATGCCTTCAGCCACCGCGTTCATCCCCTTTAAAACGGTATGGATACTTTTGCCCTCTCCCAATTGCTGGCCGACTGTTCGGTTGCGGCTGTTGGGACTAAAACACGTGGTGATAAGGTCTCCCACGCCTGTTAATCCATAAAAAGTTTCTTTGCGGCCGCCCATCATGATCCCTAAACGGGTGATCTCAGCCAAACCGCGGGTCAGAATGGCGGCCTTGGCGTTGGTGCCGAGCTTTAAGCCGTCGCATATCCCGCAAGCCAAGGCGATCACATTCTTGACGCTCCCCCCGACCTCAACACCGGCGACATCGGTGTTCGTGTAAATACGAAAAACCGGGGAATTGAAAATGGCCTGTATATCCAGGGCAAGGCGCTTATTGGAACTGGCGACCACAGCGGTGGTGGCCACCTCATCCGCCAGTTCCGAGGCAATGGTCGGTCCTGAAAGCACTGCCAGTCCGACAGGTCCCAATTCATCCTGGATGATCTCGGACATGCGTCGAAACGAAACCGGATCTATGCCCTTGATAACACTCAAAAATATCTTACCCTGATATGGGCAGACCTTGACCTTCTTAAGTGTCCGCGCCAGATATTCCGACGGACAAGCCAGAACGATCAGGTCCGCTTCAGATACGGCCTCCCGCATGTCCGCGGTCAGGACAACAGAACGTGGAATTTTATGGCCAGGCAAAAATTTTTTATTTTCGTGGGTCCTGGCCACCAAAGATATGTAATCAGGAAAAGCCCCCCATAAAAAAACAGGATACTTTTTTCTGGCCAAATAGATGGCCAGCGTCGTGCCCCAGCCGCCGTCACCGATAATACTGATGGTGCGCATGATCGCTATCTCCAGATGAAAAGTTCGCGCCAGATCTCGAACATATAGGCAGCGCCCCATTTGAGGACCTGCAGCTTGCGTTCGCCCCCCTCGCGGGCGGGCTCGTTTCCGGGGATATCAATGACCTGTAGTCTGCGCTTTGCGGCGCGGATGGACAAAAGCGGCTCCCAGCTGATCTTTGTGCGAAATAAATTCTCCTCAAAAGAAAAACTGGAGTCCTTGTCCAGGTCCAGATCATAAATGAGTTTTTTGAGATAAGCACGGTAAATGACCATGGCGTCGGTGTATTTGGCGCCGTGCAAAAGATTGATGGACCCGGTAAAAAGGCGGTTGCCGAAAGCGGTGACGGCATCATCGTCATAACTTTTGGCACCTTGTGTATACCGGGAAACGATGACCATGTCATAACCTTCTTTCATCTTGGCGACGCATGCCGGGATGAGTTCAGGAATGGAATTGCCGTCCGGGCTGAACGTTAAAATAACATCGCCTTTGACCCGAGGCAGGGCGTCCATATAAGCCCCGCGTATGCCGGGACTTTGCTGAATGACCACATCATAACCCATTTGGCGGGCAATGTCCGCGGTCCCGTCCTTAGATTGACCATCCACGACCAGGATCTGGTCCACCCATTCGTGCTTGACCCTGGGCATGACGGTGCGCATGCCATGGGCTTCGTTGAGAGTTGGGATCAGTAAGGTGACTTTCACGACGCATATTATACCCATGAACGTGATTTCGTATAGGATTTATTAAATAATCGACCTTTACAGGCAAAAGCAAATTTGCTATATTACATCACTTTTGCTCGTCCTTGCTGGCGTAGCTCAGTTGGTAGAGCAGCTGATTTGTAACCTCATCCGGCCAAATTCCATAACTTATTCCGATTCTTGCAAATAGGTTTACTGCCAATAAGTTCCGACGGAATTCTTTGATCACGCTTTGCCATATTTTGACATGTTTTACCCTCTCGTCTAGCACGCTGTTAGCACAGAAAAAGCCCTTTTTCGATTTTCAAGAAGCGGATATGTGCTATAGTTAAGCCATCGAGGGTTTGCGATGCAAAAGAACTACGTTTTATATACCATCGGTTACGAAGGACGCAGCATCGATGATTTCGTGACCATATTAAAAAGCGCCGGCATCACCCGTCTGATCGATGTACGGGAGATCCCGCTTTCCCGCAAACGGGGCTTTTCAAAGTCTGCGTTAAAGCAACGGCTCGATGATGAGCATATCGAATATGTCCATTACAAAGCCCTGGGAAGCCCGTCAGAGATCAGATATAAATTAAAACAGGATTGGGATTATAATTATTTTTTTGAGGCCTTTTCCGATTATTTGACGGGTCAGATGGACGTCATAAAGGATGTTTACCGCCACCTTTCCAATGGCGTTAATTGCTTGATGTGTTTTGAGCATAATCATGAAGAATGCCACCGTCTGCCGGTGGCAACAAAGATCAAGGAATATGACGGCAATGGTCTTTTAATAAAACATATTTGAGTATGCAACTTCAAACCAAGAAAATCCTCGTTGTTGTCAAAGCCTACCCGAACCCCAGCCGCAAGCATGTCGAAACAGTTTGTTGTGCCGGGCTTGACTTAAATACGGGCCAATGGATACGTTTATATCCCGTCCCCTTCCGGCTCCTGCAAGATGAAAAGAAATTCAAGAAATACAGCGTCATTCAGGTTGGCTGTCATAAGGCCGCCGATGATCACCGTCCGGAAAGCTATAAGGTTGACACCGGTACGATCAAAGTCCTTGAAACCATTGACACAAGCGACAAGTGGGAAAGACGAAAAGAACTGATCATGCCTGCACTGGCGGAATCCATGTGCCGGGTCTGTCAATTAGGCGAGGAAAAGAAGAAGTCATTGGCCTTGGTAAGGCCGGTGGATATAGGTTTTGAGTGGCAAGACGCCAAGTTGGAGGAAGTGGTGGAAGAAAAACAAGACAGCTATAAACAGCTTTCGTTCACTCACGTAGAAATCAAGCCAATTGAAAAGATCCCGTACGATTTTTACTATACCTTCAAGTGTACTGAGGACCGTTGTCTAGGGCATAGGATGTTGATCATTGATTGGGAAATAAATCAAGCCTTCCGGCAGTGGCGGCATAAGTACAAGCCGGAGTCTGTACTCCTGGAGAAAATCAAAGAAAAATGGCTTCAAACCATGTGCCAAAAGGCTGATCCGTATTTCTTTGTTGGCAATATGCATAGATTTCCCAAGACCTTTATGGTGCTGGGAACATTTTATCCTCCCAAGAGTTATTAAATTATCCCATCCAGTCCAGTCAGATATAGGCCATATTTTATATTTCATTTTTTTCACCTTCTCCAAATCCTCCTCATCTTTATCACATTGTCAAACCAATACCAGTTTTCCCATATTTTTTCTGATCATTTTATTTTTTTACTCTCCTCTGTTTCCAATTTGCGTTTAGGGGTTGTCCAAGACCACTCCCCCTCTTAACAACTTACTGGTTGAGGGGGAGTGGTCTTGGACTTTGGGGATCGCTTCTCGCTTCCCCAAACCCCTGCAAATTGGAAACTTAGGGATTCCATTTCGCTACACCCTTCTTGACACCGTGTAAACCAGTTTGTACCGTTTTTGTGCCTCGGTTTGTGCCCTTCATTGTGCCCTGAATTTGAAATTTTCGACTCAAAAAAGCGCTTTCTCAAAAAATGCCTCAACCCCTTGATTTTTGCCAAATATAGTATATATTTTCAGTAATGAACCCCATCTTCCGTCAATCGATTTGTGCCGTGGTGATCGTCAGTTTTACCATGACCATGACCCCGCCTCTGCATGCCCAAGAGGCCCTGATCCTGCCCAATCCGGGCGTCCGTGTCTCCCTAAGCCCTGAATTCACCCCCGCACACCTGAAAGGCATCACCATCCACCAGGACAATGCTCTTCGTTTTGACTTCCTGGTCCACAAAGGGGATAAACCCTTAGCCGATGATGCCAAGAAGGAAGAATACAACAAACTCATCAAGTATTTTCTGGCTTCTTTGACCATTGCCGATAAAGACCAATGGGTCAATCTCTCTCCCTATGAAAAAGACCGTATCATTGAAGGTAATTTCGGCAAGACCGAGATGGGAAGAGACCTTTTAGGTCAGGATTATCTGCTCAAACAGATCACGGCCTCTTTGATCTACCCGGAAGAAGGATTAGGCCAGAAGTTCTGGGATACGGTATACCAAAGAGCATTCAAAGAATATGGCACTACTGAAATCCCGGTCAACACCTTCAACAAGGTCTGGATCATCCCTGACAAGGCCGTGGTCTATGAATCAGGTAATACCGCTTATATTCTCCAAAGTCATTTGAAGGTGATGTTGGAAGAGGATTATTTATCGTTAGAAAAACATTCCTCTTCTGTCATTCCCGCGAAAGCGGGAATCCAGAAAGACGACAACCAAGCGCACACCTTAGGCTCCCAGGTCGTCCGTGAAATCGTCCTTCCCGCTCTTGAAAAGGAAGTTAACGAAGGCAAGAACTTCGCCCAATTGCGCCAGATCTACTCGGCCATGATCCTGGCTACCTGGTACAAGAAAGCCCTTAAAGCATCTCTGTTAGGCCAAGTCTATGCCGATAAGGCTAAGGTTAAAGGAGTGGACCAGGACCCCAAGGCCAATGAAGTTATCTACCAGCAATACCTCAAGGCTTTTAAGAAAGGCGTTTACAACTACATCAAAGAAGACACAGACAAATACACCAAACAGACTATCCCTAGGAAGTATTTTTCGGGGGGAATGACTGTCAATGATTTACCTAAGACGGAGCAGGTTTTGACAGCAGAGAGCCCAGAGTTAAAAACAGATCCATCTATAGTTGCGGCGGTGGCTGACGGGGCAACTCAAGCAGTGTTGGGCCGCGACGAGTCTGTAGAAACTCGTTTAGATACGGCCACCGATGCTCAGCAAGTCATACCAGTAACGGTAAAGAAGCCTGGTGCAAGGTCTGACGCGGCGATGACAACGGTCAATCATACTGTGGAAACAGTTTGGCAAAAGCTCAATGGTTTAGGAAACATTGACGCGATCAAAGCCATGAGCATTGAGGAATTTGCACGTAGCGTTGGTGTTCATGTCATTTCACACACAGGCATTGACCGTCCGATATTTACACTTTCAGGAGATCAATTTGAGAAAATTAGAATTTATAGAGAAACAGGAAGGTTCCCCCCAGGAACATCAGGAAAATCACTTCAAGCGTTGGCCGCTAATCCAGAAATAAACGAAGCTGGGATATATTTGAGCCCTCAAGATTTGGAAGCGATGCACCGTCGTTCTGACTTTCGGTATAATAAAGGGAGCATTGTCCACGAACTCATGGAAGAGGTGCTATCCAAACCAGGATCAAGGGATGAGGTCTTGCTTTTATTTAGACAACATGCCCAAGCCAGGGTATTACAAGAAGAAATGCTTTTTAACGCGCTTATGGGACCGGATGCTGTTGAGGAAGGACGTGCCATATATGTGGCTATGAAGGAAATTGAAGATAATCTGCTTTCTCATCCGGATGAGTATTTCGAAACTGCGAGGGCAAGGTACGTGCGCGGAGAAATATCCAGAAAGCAATTGGAAGATTCTTTGGGCAAAAACAGTCCTTATTATCGGACGCTTGTATGGATCGTCACCTCGAAAAATGATGATATGCTTCAAAAGGCCCTGCAGAGATGGGATGCCAAGGACTTTACTTCTTCGGTCGCAGGGGAGGACGCAGCGATGTTGACGGCAGATCAAATCAGACAGCGGTTAGTGACCATACAGAGGCAAATTACAGCCGCTGAGGCGATATGGGCGAACGCGACCAGCAGGGTTGGATTTCAGGAGCCGGGCTCTTCAGAGCAGCGGACAGCGCACTTCGAGGCTCAACAAGCCCAGCAAAATATCATTGGTCTCGAAGCACAGAAGCGATCGTTGCTCGCTGAGCTACAACGGCCGTCTGCCTCAAATAATCCCGACGCGGCGATGGTAGGGGAACATCTGACTGAACAATATAATAAACGAAAATATTTTGTAAAGGATGTGATGGGGATTTTGAAAGAAATTCTCGATTATTGGTCAAAGGAAGACCATGTTAAACTTCGTGGGAATTTTCATGCTGGAGAGCGGCTTTACTTTGATTTATTGCCTCAGTTTAGTGATTCCCCGCTTACTCCAGGGATGTTAAAAGATATCTTAAGCGAGATACTGCAGAAAAGAAGGGATATTCCTCGGGGTAATCCGTTCGATCCGGTCTATTGGGCGTCTGTTGATTTTCCTACAACAAATGAGATGACAATGCCTGTTGACCAACATTCAGACACGGTGATTTTGCAGGCCTTTAAGGATCAAGTATTACGGATTATTCGGGAGGAATTAGGTGTTCTTGAACGCAGGTACGATTTTTTATCTGCCGCTCCGAATGTAGGAGATGCGTTATCATACCAAAGTATGGTGTATGCCGAATCATCAGGCAAGGCAGAGGAAGTCTCGCGTGAACAACATTGGGTACCTAATGGCGCTAAACAAACTTATGTACCGGTGCATTTTACGCGTGTTCATAATTTAATGTATGTCGCTGTTGTTGACTCTTTCTCTTCTACTTCCGTTCGTAATATTTTCTTAGGGTATGATGAATCCAAGGCTCTTTCAATCTTAAGAGAGGCCCAAGAAAACTTTGTAACTGAACCAGTCGGTACCGACATTAAAGAAAGAGCTCTACAGGCCATTAAGAAAGCCGCTAAGTCCGACGCGGCGATGACGGCACAAGAGTTTGTGCAAGCAGCCGAGGCTGGCGCGGTCCAGAGGGATGCGGTGATCGATATCGCACTTACTCCAGAGGCGGCTGCTCGGTATGGGGAGTCCGAAATAACCAATGCGAGTTTTCATAGCATCGGTACAGATGGAAGGATCTTCTTTTATCCTGAGAACTCCATGCCGGAAGCTAATCCGAATTCTTTAGTCCCTTCAGCTGTCCTATCGGTCATTGCCCATCAGGGCATTATTCTTCCAAACGGTCATTTTGTACGTGGCGGTCGTAAAAACTCTTCTCCTGCCAGTCCGGTGGTGGTATGGCCAGGGGATGACCCGGAAACTTCCCGACAGATGGATGAAATTATCCAACATAATATCGAATATTTTCAATCAGAGGACTTTACTCATTTAATGACGTCCACAACGCTTTCAGAATCACCCAACGGTCCCATGAAGCAGGTCGTTATTGAGGCGGACGATCAGGGGCGCATTTTAAGTGTTTTCTCGCAACCTGCCAATTTCAACCCGCACAGCCCGGAATCTCGTCAACGTCATTATGTGCAATATAGTGTAGGTGCAGGTGACCATCCTATTTCTCAATTTTCTGGCTTCGGAAGAGTCCATGATGTGGTGTCGGGATCAATGGATGTTGTTTCCGGTTATCTACAAAAAGTGCAAGTGGTGCATAAATTAGTGGACATGGCGATGATGGTTTTAAATGACGATCAATTATCTGCCCGTGTGGCGGCGATCACTCTAAGCGTAAGCTCCGACATAAAAATCAAAGTCAATCGGGAGCAGCATAGTTTGGAAATCCAAAATATAGATCAAAGATTCTCAAATGTAACTGGTATTTCTGTTGCAGACAATAAAGAGATGTACATTGTTTCCTTGATAGACGGTCAACCTCATTTTTACCGCGTATACATTCTAGGGATAGCTCGTTCTGTTGAAGTTTCTGAAACAGACATTCCCGGGAAGGTAAAAAAGGAGCTGGGGTTGGTAAGGATCATGTCCCAAGAAAGACTTCAAACAAGAATTAATAATGTATTTCCGGCAAATTCTGGTTATTCAGCTACTGCTCCCGGCAACGGATTGCTGGTATTTAATAATTGGAAGTTTCATGGTGATTTCTCAAATGTGATCAACGTATCAAGGAGATTTGTCTCAACATGGCCTGACGGCCACAACAATACATTCTTTTATATTATTTATTCCTCCGATGGTTTGGTTAAGGTTAAGAAAATCAGTGCGTTTGAGAGGAGTCCTGCAATAAACCAAGATATTCAATTGTCTGAAATTGAGGGTAGGATATTAAACGAGTTGGATCTACAGAGTTGCATTTTGATGGGTAATAAATCGGTATTGCTGGCTTCGATGATCAATCCGTCAAACGCTGTTTCCAATGCAGCGACGCCGGGAACGGCTGCCGCCCCTGCCGGCAAGGCGATCACGGTTTATAAAGGCCCACTTTATGGTGTTGCTGATGGGAATGAAGAGGTCAAGCGTAGAGCCCGAGAGCAGAATATAAGTATCGATGCCGTGCTCCAGGGTTTGACCAGAAGCTATTTCGAAGTAGCCAATAATTTACAGCCGGGAGACGTTGTACTCACAGATCACGGAGTAATTTATTATACTCAAAGTCGGACGCTTTTTAATGGCAATGAGCGTATTACAATTGTAGGTTTGAATGATGATGGTCAACAGGTCGATATGCTGTACCACTATGTCAAGTCTCTACAAGAAGGAGAGCAGGTCACGCCATCAGACGTTTCAAGTACGCTGTCTTATTCGAAGGTTGTGCGTTTTCCCGATATTTCAGCTTTAGAGCAGCCTAGTGAATCTACAAGTCCGAGAGGCGCGAAATCCGTATCACGTAAGGTAAGTCTTGATAATGTTCAGGGTAAGGCGTTGGTAGATAGGGTACGGGCGCTAGTCGATGAGGCGATGACGATCAATCGAATGGTGGTGGCTAAAAATTCCACTGATGTCGGCGGTATCGACTTAAACTCCGCCAATTTGGACCTGCAGATCAAGCGCGACGGCAAGGGTGTGCCGTTGCCCCTGCAGTTCCAGGACATGGAAAAACTGCGTAATATCCAGGGCTTTGTGCCGGTCATCATTAATATCGTCCCAGTCACCTCCTTACCTTTCCTTAGTGAACTGCAGCATTCCCAGCCAGCTCAAGTCACCGCCCAGGCAACGTAAATACTCAAGAATTAAATTTACTTGACAGATATTATTTATTTGTTAATATAACAATTAAGTATTGATAATAAGTTAATTACCGATATCCCCGATCGGCCTCAGTAAAACTCCTCTGTATCAAAAATCTTGACTATGTGGGAACAAACAAAAATCCCGCTGAAGTTCCAGATCCTCGGATTCATTGCCGAACAAGGCGTGGTCAGCATTGAGGACATTAATCGCCATTTCTATCCTGACCGGGATAATTCCAAGGCCCTGCGGGTCATTTTCTACGACATGGGCCTTGCCCATTTAAGATACAGCGAAACCAAAAACGGCGTATGGTTTATCGATAAGCCAAAATTATACGATCTGGTCAGTATGTGGTTTCCAAGACTGCCTCTGTTTAAGGTCCGCCCTCCCTCGCTGCACCTGATCGCGCATTATCTGGAATTAAACCGCATCCGTACGACCTTTGAACGCTCGGACGAGATCACTATTGATGAATGGTGGTCAGAACATTATATCCGCGCCTTGCATCCCTTGATCCGCAGTCATTATTCTGATCCCAAGATCCCCGATGCCATTTTCTGGCGAAGGCGCAAGGATGGCACCCGGCAACAGTTATTCCTGGAATACGAGCGCACCTTAAAAAGCAGAGAGCGTTACAAGGAGATCTTTCGCGCTTACAGCCGTCGGGAGGATGTGAAAGACCAAAACGTCATTTATCTGTGCCGTGACGCGGCCTTGGCCAGGAAGATCATAAATATAGAGTGGCGTTTGGCCCGTATCGGGTTGCTGGATATAGATGGGCGTAATTTTAAATTTATTGTCCTCGAAAATTTTTATAAGGCGTATTCAAAAAAAGTGTTTAAGGGGGAAGAACGGGTGGCTGAAGATGCATCGCGTGCGGCAACGACGAAAGGGGTGGAACATGGAGAAACGGTTTCTCAATGTGGTTGAAGTGGCGTTTTATTTGGGGTTTAGCGTCAGCGCTATCCGCAAATGGGTCCGCCAAAGCAGTATCCCATTTAATAAGGTGAATGGCGGAATACGCTTTGATATTCAGCGTCTCGATCAATGGCTGGAGAAGAAAGTCGTCAAAACAGAATCTCAAAATTATAACTGATTGATCCTGGTTGAAATCTCCTTTGGATGGTCTATACTAATACCCGGAACCTATTGGTGGTAGACCCATTTGCAGGAAAGGAGATCAAAAGGAGCAAGTCAAATGGGGACTACGTTTCGACGCGGCAAACGCTGGGGCATCAATTACATTGACCCCGCCGGCCGCCAGATCAGAAAGCTTGTTTCACCGTATAAAGAAACAGCGGAAGTGATCCTCAAGAAGGTGGAAACGGAAATCGCGGAAGGCAAATACCTCGACGTAAAAAAAGAACGGCATATGTTGTTCGAGGAATTTGCCAAGGAGTTTCTTCAGACCTATGTCCGCCTGGAAAACAAGAACATCAGAAACCAGCAAAACCTCATCCACCATCTGAAGAATCATTTCCAAGGCAAGTATTTGCATGAAATCGACACCCTTGCGGTCCGACAATACCTGTCCAAACGGCTGGAAACAGTCAAGCCAGCCACCGTTAACCGGCACTTTTCAATGATCAAGTGCATGTTCAATCGTGCCATTGAATGGGGAATGTTTCATGGCCTTAATCCGGCCAGAGGCATCAAACCCCTTCCTGAAAAGAACAATAGGTGCCGTTGGTTGACGGAAGAAGAACAAAGCCGGTTATTGTCGCATTGCCAGGGAGTTAACCGGGTGATTGTGCTGATTGCCTTGAAAACAGGGATGCGCTGGGGTGAAATCGTACAGTTGAAATGGCGCCAAAGCCCCAACAGCAATTACGTGGACTTCGACAGCGGAACCATCTTCATCCATGAATCTTTGGCCAAAACCGAAAGGTCAAGGTTCATTCCGTTAAGTAATTCTGTGCGCCTGGCGTTGAGGGACGTGCCAAGAAACACGGGTCATGATTATATCTTCTTGAATCCTGAAACAGATAAGCCGTTGGGCAGTATTAAAAAATCGTTTGCCACGGCTTTGAAGAAGGCGAATATACAGGATTTCAAGTTTCATGACCTGCGGCATACCTTCGCCTCTTCGCTGGTCAGACACGGTGTTGATCTGTATGTGGTCCAGAAACTGCTTGGCCATACGACACCGAAGATGACCCAGCGTTACGCACATCTTCGGGCGGATCAGTTGAAAGATGCTATCGAAAAAATCGATACACAATCGGAGGATTTATTGTATAATCCGCATTTCAGTGACGTAAATACTGAAATAAGCCACGATAGCACGAATTTAGCACAAAAGCCAATTGAGCAAAAAGTGTTTTTTCAGGGGTTGGCATAACTTTAATAAAACAAGATAGTTGCGGAGTTTTGCTGGCGTAGCTCAGCTGGTAGAGCAGCTGATTTGTAATCAGCAGGTCGGGGGTTCGAAACCTCTCGCCAGCTCTTCCTTTACAGAGGACCGTATTTTGGGCAGTTACCCAAGTGGTCAACGGGAGCAGACTGTAAATCTGCTGCGCTTGCGCTTCGGAGGTTCGAATCCTTCACTGCCCATTTTTAACGCGGGCGTAGTTCAGTGGTAGAACTCCAGCCTTCCAAGCTGGTAGCGAGGGTTCGATTCTCTCCGCCCGCTCCATCATAAGACAGGAGTTTTAATATGAAACGCGTAGGCATCATCACATCCGGCGGCGACTGCGGGGGCCTCAACGGTGTCATCAAAGGCGCTGCATCCATGGCCCGTTCCATGGGCGCTTCATGCTTTATCATCCCCAAGGGTTATGCCGGGCTTTATAACCTGGTGGATTTTGACAAGATCACGGAATTGACCGAAGAACGCATCGATGCCATTGACGCGATCCTGGCCGGTTCCGAAGCCGGACATTCTCGCGTCAAGATCAAAAAAATCGACGACACGGATAAATACAAACGCATCAAAGAGGGCTTAACCAAATTCAAATTGGACGGCCTGATCATTTCCGGCGGGGATGATTCCGGCGGCGTCATGGTGGACTTAACCGAGCACGGCATCCCATGCGTGCACGCGCCCAAAACCATGGACCTGGACCTGCAGACCTATTCCGTGGGCGGGGATTCAACCATCAACCGCATCGCGGCCTTCCTGGAAGACCTGAAAACCACGGCCCGCACCCATAACCGCATTCTGGCTTTGGAAGTGTTCGGCCGTTACGCGGGCCATACGGCGTTTCGCGGCGGGATCGCGGCGGACGCGGATGCCATCATCATCCCGGAGATCCCGGTGGATTTCGACGTGCTCTACCAACACATGAAAAAACGTTATTTTGACCGCATCATGGCCAGCGACGTGCGCGCCGGTATGTATCTGATCGTTGTGGCTGAAGGCATCAAGAATGCCGGCGGTGCCGAGATCGTGGACGAAAGTGTGCCGGTGGATGCCTTCGGGCACAAATATCTGGCAGGCGCGGGCAATTATGTTTGCCAGCAATTGACCAAACGCCTCAAGGCCGACAAGTCCATCGCCGGCCTCATGCGAAAGACCGGCACGTTCATCAAAGGTATTAATGAGATCCCGGAAGTGCGCACGGTCATCCCCGGACATCTGGTGCGCTGCGGGCATTCCTCGGCGTATGACGTGAATTTCGGCAAAGAGATCGGGGCCGGAGCGTTCATCCTGCTCAACCAGGGAATCAACGGTGTGACCGTGGCCGGGATCACCAACGGCAAGATCCGTTACATGGACACTAAAAAAGCTATTCAACAGCGCTTTGTGAATACCGACCAAGTGGCCCTGTACGAGGCCATGGGTACTTGCTTCGGCCGCCAGCCGGGCAAGGTGAACACCGCGGCCAAGAAGATGAACAATACTCCCGATCGTCACTTATAAATTTGCAGAATCTCGAAACGTTTGTTGATGAAGACTTGCCTATGAGGTATGCCGTCAAAACAGCCTTCGAGGGTGGCGTACGACAACAAATAGTAATCCGGCTTGAATATTTTGTTGTGCATCTTTAAATTACCGCAATTCAAAGACTTCCCTATAGGTGTTGAGATAAATGGCCGGTGCATTAAAAAGGCCTGCTGGTCCTCATCGGACGCGATCAAGGCGTCTTTTGGAAGGTTTTTATCGATCCAAGCGTAACTTTGAAACAAGCTTTGGTAATATGGTATTCTTTCCGTCGGATGTTCCAGTAGATTTTCCCTCACCCGCACGTAGTTATAGAGAACCCCCCAAGTCATGATTAACGCCGCAGCCACAACACATAAGCGTTGCCATTTGACCGGTGGCTCAAAGAGAATTTTATAAAAACAAAAACAGCCGGCTATGCCGGTCAATGTGATCGGGATAAGGCAATACCGCAGGGAATCAATGGTATTAAGCCAGCTGAACGTGTAGCAATACCCCAGGATAATCAAAATACTTTGGAACAGGCAGTTCCAAACAAAATAAGCTTCCTTTCGATTGAATATTTTACTGAATGAAAAAAGTGTAAACACGGCCCAAAATGGCATGAGGATCAAAAAATCCTTTACATGCGTCCAAAAGTAAATCGAGGTCACGGACAGTTTAGGCGGCGGCAGTACAAATTTGCCGTTGGCATCGTAAACCGTTTCGACCATTTTAGACGCCCGGATATAATCGGCCGCCGATTTTGAGGATTCGGGATAAAAGGAATGGTATGCCAACCAGTTAAACGACTGGTAGCCCCCGAAAACCACCGCGACCCCTGCTAAAAAATAAAACGCATTTTTGATCCTCTCCCGCCAATGGCCTTCTCCCATCAAAAAAATAACCAGCAGATAGGCGCCGATGGTATAGACATGGGCAAAACGCAGCAGCATGATCATCCCATTGAATGCACCCAATAGCCAAAGCATGCGGGAATTGTTGGAATTCCTTAAGAATAGGATGAAGCTTGAAAGAAAAAAGAAAAGGTGCAGTTGTTCGGTCCAGGCGTAAAAAGCTGTAAAATAAAAATGGAAAGAAAAAATGATAGAAACCCAAAGAAGAACACTTAATAGATTTGGGATAAACTGGCGGAGAAGGTAAAAGACCAAGGCCGCGTTGAGACCAAGAATGAAAATATTAAGTTTGATGACTTGTTCCATTGCTCCCCCTAAAAAAAAGACAACGGAACATAACAAAGGGTAAACGGGATATATATAAGGCCAAACGGGGTGGTAAAGTTCCTTAAAACCCTGGTAAAGGTTGTAGCTCACCCTAAAGCCTTTGCCTGAGGCAGTATTCTCCCCTATGTTCAAATATGTGCTCGCGTCAGCTGTGTTGAGCTTTAAATGGGCAAAATCGGCAAAAACAAAATAAATGCCGGTCACAATGAAGAAGAGGAGAGGTAAAAATTTTTTCATGGCTAGCGATCACCGGAATATTTTACATAAACATTTCCGCAAGAATAATTCTTGAACTCTTTCTTCAAAAATTCAATCAACCCCTGACTCAAAGACCATTCAAGAAATATAAATTTCTTATCATCACAAGATAAGTTATATTCAGAATATCCCAATCCGTCCAAATGCTTAAGGCAAAGTTCCAAAGACTTGCGGCTTTCTGGAAAGGCATATTCAAAACAAATGTATGGCACACGGCTCGTCAAATTCTTAAGGACCTCATATTCATTCCCCTCAACGTCTATCTTAAGAAAATCCGGATTTCCATGCTCCTTGATCATAAGTTCCAAGGTTGTGGTGGATACCAAAGTTTTCTTATCCCAAGAAACCTTTCCAAAACGTTGGCTATCCTGGAGAGCTTTCATCCAATCAAGGGACAAAGTAGACAATTGATTCGCTTCACAACAAAACATTTCACATATTCCTTCTTGGGAAGAAATTGCTTTTTCGACAATTGTTACCTGATCGTCATAACGAAATTTCTTTTTCAAATAAAATGCACATTCCTTTTGAGGCTCAAAAGCAACAACCCTGGCCCCCATTGAACGAAATAGATCTATCTTTTCACCGATATTGGCTCCAATATCGAAACACATCGATCCTGGAGAAACAAATTGGGCTAAAAATTTCCTACGTTGAAAATTATCAATCCTTGTCATATTATAAAAATCACGCATTGAATTATAGATTCCCAACCGGTTTGAAATGCCAATCAACATATTTCTCAGATTCATTACATGTCCTAAATTGCTATTTGCTAGCTATCACATACATTTCACCCAAGTTAAACGGAAAGATCACTTCGTTTAACAGGGGTAAATTCTTCAAAAAAGATTGTAGCTGCCGTGAAAATAAAATATGGGGATGACACTCTAAATGACGTCTTAATATTTCCACATTGACGAATTTACCGGCCCAGCCAGACTTAACTTCTTTAAAATGTGTTTTTTCCAATAAAAAATTCATAGATTCCCGTGAATACAACCGTGTATGTTCCGGCATCAGATGAGGCCATTTATTCCTTAATATTTTCGCGCTCAAGCTATTAATATCAGGCGTAACAAAAAGAATGTGCCCTGTGGAAGTCATTTTTTTTCTTAAAGTATTCATGAACGGCACGGGATCTGAAATATGTTCAATGACATCAAATAAAACGATCAACGAAAACATTTTTCCCTGGAACATATCGTCAGTGAGTTCTTTAGCCTCAACGGTCTTCACGCCAAGAGTTTGCGCAGCGATCGCCGCGGCACTGGTATTGATCTCGATGCCATGAATCCCCCATCCTCTTTTTTGCGCAACTTTTAACATGATGCCTGTCGAACAGCCAACCTCAAGCAAATTGCCCTTAGGAACATACTTTTCTGCCAGCGAAAAATAGTGCTGGGCGGTCGCTTCTTTGGCTTTAACGATACAAGATCCCTGAAGATCATGCCCTCTTTTTTGGATATATTCCAATGTGTACACATTTCCCCCTTCAAACGGGGCCTCGGGTCCTAAAAATACCAATGCGCAATGGGAGCACTTTAAATAAAAAAATTCCTGTAGCGTTAAAAATTTGTGAGTAATTTGTGAACCACAAAGTGGGCAAGGCATCCGGCTTCATTCCTCATTTTCCAACCTTTATTAATTCCTCGATAGCCAAGACCACTTCTTGGCTGCTAATTCCATCCAAACATGGCGCCGTTTCATTACAAAAAAAACCGGCCGATGTTCTGTAAATATACAAACAAGGGCTACATGGCCATCTTTTGTAGATCACACGTTGAATGGCTGTGGGTTTTCCATAATGTCCATAAAGACCAGGCGAACCGGCGCCCCAAATAGATACCATAGGGACCCTTTGAACTTGCGCAAGATGAAACGGACCACTATCATTAGTTAAAAACGCATCGAACCTTTCCAACGCCACGATGAACTGTTCTAATGTTAAAATACCGGACGCATCAATAACTCTCGTCCGTATGCTGTCATTAAGAAATGAAAATGTACGGGCGACATATTCTTTTTCATTCAACGTTCCTGTTAAAATAATTTTAAATTCTCTTCTATTGATCAATAACGTATTGATTACATCTGCAAATTTCTGTAGCGGCCATCTGCGGCAATGGGCCAGATCGCTCGCATTGACATTCACGCCCAATAAAATATCTTTTTTGCTGATATTTTTCCTTAACCAAAAATCTTCAACACGCTGTCTGACCTCTTGACTTACTGCTATAGGTACAGGTAACGCAGGTTCCATGTCAACACCGATTGCTTTTGCACAGAGACAATAAATTTCAAGGATGTGCTTAGCATAATTGAAATAAACAGGGATATTAATGATGGGAACACGCCAAAATTGATTCATATAAAAACCCACTCTCCACCTGGCTCCCGTAAAATATGTCATCATCGTACTGAACTTAGAAAAAAATTCCAGATCGATTGTCACATCAGATTTGTGAAAAGAAAAATAAAATAAATTTGAGAATATTGAACAGAACAAACTCCAAGGGCTACGTGTATCAACAACTCTGATCTCATCCACTAAACCTAATAATTCTAAAAGCTTCGTATTCTCTTTAAATGTCAAAAAAATGATCTTGGCAGTTGGATATTTCTCTTTAATACTACGCACAAGATTGGATGACAATAAAATACTCCCCAAACCAAAAAATTTAACAATCACTATTGATTTAGGAGGAGTAGTAAAAACTACCTGCAATTTTAAAGAATTCATAGGATGCGTTATTCTTTCCAAAAGACTTAACAAACTGCAAATCTGAATTCCGAACCAATGATCAACAAACTTTAAGATATCGATCTTTGCGTAGTGCAGAATAAACTTGCTCATCATATCCCTTTCAATGAGATTTTTGATCAGAAAAAAATCAAAACAAAAAAATCGACAAGTCAAACAAGAACTAAAGGTATGCCTTCAATGATATCAGTAGCTATCATATATACCCTGGGTTGATTTTTAGCAACAGTATCCCCTGCTTTCCCATGAATATATACACCCCATCGGGTTGCTTCGAAAGCATTGATACTTTGCCCCACCAGTGCCGCAATCATGCCGGTCAGAACATCCCCGCTTCCGGCCGTGGCCATGCCCGCATTGCCTGTCCGGTTCACGTACACCTTCCCCTGCGGTGATGCCACGATGGTGCGGTGGCCTTTCAACACAACCACGCAATGATTCTGACGGGCAAAATTCAAAGCAATGGTCTTGCGGTCAGCCTCAACGGCCTTAACGGATTTTCCGGTCAACCGGGCCATTTCCCCCGAATGCGGAGTCAAAATTTTAGGCGCGGTGTTCTTTTGCAATGGATACAAATCGCGGGCCAGGGCATTCAAAGCATCCGCGTCAATGACCATGGGCTTGGGACAAACGGCAATAAAGTCCCGTATAAATCTTTGCGTGCTTTTGTTTTGCCCCATCCCCGGCCCGATGGCAATGGCGTCAAATTTATTCCAGATCTTCTTCAAGGGTGCCAAGGCCCCGGCCGCAAACGTTTGTTCTCTGGTTTGCGGCAAGGCCAAGGTCATGATGACGGGGGATATTTTTTTCTGGAGGGTCAGATTCAAACTTTGAGGGACGGCTACGGTCACAAGGCCGGCCCCACAACGCATAGCTGCCAATGCCGTCAGGGCCGAAGCGCCGAGCATGGACGCTGATCCGGCCACGACCAAAACATGGCCAAAATCATTTTTGCAGACGTTGGGATCACGACGTGACAATGGCGCTGGCAACCGCATAGTCCCTGCAATGAGAAATGGAAAGAAAGATGTGGAGTTTAAAATCGGGGTCGCGATGGACGCAAACAGGTTTCCCGTCAGAGTCATTGGTGATGCTGACATCGTGCCAGGAAAATTTAGGAATACCGATGGCTTTAAAGATCGCTTCTTTAGCGGCAAAACGGCCGGCATAATGCGGATAAGGGAATTTGTGCTTCCTGGCACTATCGATCTCAACCGGAGTAAAGACGTAATTCAAAAACGCCTCTCCCCAGCGTTCGGCCGCCGCCTGGATGCGGTGAATTTCAATGATGTCTATGCCGGTCCCTAAGATCATCGCTTGATCAGAGCGGCCATATCCCTGACCGCCTGCTCCAGGCCCGTGAACACCGCGCGGCTGACAATGGAATGCCCGATGTTCAATTCCTCCATCCCCTCGATGACCGCGACAGGACAAACATTATCATAGTTAAGCCCGTGTCCGGCATTGACCGCAAGGCCCAGTTGACGGGCATAGACGCAGGCCGAGCGCAATTTGACCAAATGGTGTTTAGCACGTCCGGCCGCGAATGCCCTGGCGTAAGCGCCGGTATGAAATTCAACCATGGGCGCGCCGATAGCGGCAACCGCATCAATTTGTTTCTTGTCAGGATCAATAAAGATACTGACCATGATCCCGCGGTCCATCAAACGCCGGCATCCTTTTTTGACATTGGATAAATGCCCTGCCGCGTCAAGGCCGCCTTCGGTGGTGAGCTCCTGACGGCGTTCAGGCACGATGGTGCTTTGGTCGGGTTTGACAGCGCAGGCAAAATCCACGATGGAAGGCGCCAATGACATTTCCAGATTGAACCGCGTCCTGACCGCTTTGCGCAAAAGGATAATATCATGGTCCTGGATGTGGCGTCGGTCTTCGCGCAAATGCGCGACAATGCTGTTGGCCCCGGCTTTTAAACAGGTCCGCGCCGCGGCCACGGGGTCCGGATCATGTTCCTGGCGGGCCTGGCGCACCGTGGCGATGTGGTCGATGTTAACGCCCAATTTCACCATCTAATACCGGAGCCCTTTGACGTACAGCCAGGTGATCGCGGCCAGGGCCAAAGCGATCAATTTGAGCATGAAATTGGAAGAAAACCAGCGCTTCATTTCTTTCCCTTTTTAGGAGGAGATATCAATTCTTTAAGGAGATCGCAAAAATGTTCCTGATTGCTAACTGCGATGAACCGGCCTTCGAAAGCGACAGCCACGTCTCCCGTTTCTTCCGAGGCCAAAACCACAACCGCATCGCTTTGTTCGGTCAGCCCCAAAGCGGCCCGGTGGCGGGTCCCCACGGTTTTATGGACCGAAGGATTGCTGGACAAAGGGAACAGGCAGGCGCACGCCGCGATCCGCTCGCCGCGCACAACCACCCCCCCATCGTGGATGGGCGAAGACGTCATGAAAATGCTTTGCAGCAGCGGCGCGGACATTTTGCAATCCAAAATGACGCCGCTTTCGATATACATGTTCAATTTTATTTTCCGCTCAAAAACGATCAGGCATCCCGTTTTACTTTTGGAAAGTTTATACACCGCTTCAGCGATCTCATGGATGAGGGCCCCGATCTCAACTTCCCCCAAAGAGACATTGAACAAATGCTGCTGGCCCAAACGGGCCAGGCCCGAACGCAGTTCATTCTGAAAAATGACGACGACAACAATGATCCATATCGAAAAGAAATGACGTAAAAGCCAGTTGAGGACTTCCAGATGCAGGACCTGGGAAAGCAAAAGCGCCAGGATCAAATAGCTGATGCCTTTGAGCACCTGAAAAGCGCGGGTCCCCTCAAAAAAGATCAAAATGCGGTAATACGCGATCCAGAGAATAAGGATCTCGATAACGGCTTTGGCTATTGGCCAGGCGGACAGAGGCATATGATTTTATAAAATGGCGTCGGCCATCATCATGGCCTGACGCGTGGCTGCCACGTCGTGGACGCGCACGATGTGAACACCGTTAAGGACAGCGGCACAGGCCGCGGCAACACTGCCGATCACGCGTTCATCAGGCGTGTCCTGCCCCAGAACGCGGCCTATAAAAAATTTACGGGACATGCCAACAAGGACCGGATAACGCAAAACGGTAAAATCCTCAAGCCGGCGCAGGATCTCCAAATTGTGTTGAACCGTCTTGCCGAACCCGAACCCGGGATCAATGATGATTCTATTCTTTTTTATGCCGATTTCCAAACATTTTTCCACCGCGTGACGCAGTCCGTTGAGGATATCGCCCACTACGTCGCGATAAACCGGATCTTTTTGCATGGTGGCCGGAGTGCCCCGCATGTGCATGAGAACGATGGCAGCCCCACAATCACGCACGGCCTTTAAGATCCGGACATCGGGTTTAACGCCCATGATATTATTGATGATGCAAGTCCCTTGGTCCAAAGCCGCGATCGCCACTTGAGGTTTACAGGTATCCACGGAAATCGGTACCTTGATCTTTTTCACCAGAAGACGCAGGGTCGGTAAAATACGCTGCAATTCTTCCCGGATGGAGATCCGGCAGGCGCCCGGACGGGTGCTTTCTGCGCCGACATCCAGGATGTCGGCACCGTCGCGGACAAGTTTTTGGGCGAAACGGACGTGGGTCAACGGGTCGCGGCTGACGGCCAGACGGCCATCGCGGCTGAAAGAATCAGGGGTCAAATTCATGATCCCCATGATCATGGTCCGTTCGCCTAAAAGCAAACGGGTCTCGCGGGCCTCAAGGATGTGTCGGGTGCGTGTCAAGCGGAGTTCGCGTGAAAATCTGATTTGTGCTCGGGGATGTTGAGCAAGACCCGGGCCTCTTCAATATCCAGCACTTCTTTTTCGATCAAACGTCCTGCCAGAAGGTCCAATTTATCGCGATACTGCAAAAGCAGGGCCTTGGCGCGGTCATAAGACCCGTGCACCAGGGCGTGGATCTCTTCGTCGATCTTCCTGGCCGTGTCCTCGCTGTAATTGCGTTCTTCAAAAAGATCGCGTCCCAAAAAAACCTGCTGGTGATGGTTGCCAAAAGCAAGTTTATCGAGTTTTGCGCTCATCCCGTATTCGCAGACCATCCGGCGCGCGATCTGAGAAACTTTCTGCAGATCATTGGACACGCCCGTTGTGGTATCGTTCATGTGGATCTCTTCGCCCACCATGCCGCCCAAAAGCACCACCATCATGCCTTGAAGTTCTTTTTTGGCCATGTAATGCTTGTCTTCTGTGGGGGGCGTGAGGGTATATCCGCCGGCCATGCCCCGCGGGATGATGGACACCTTGGTGAAGGTGTCCACTTCCTCGACCAAAAGCGACAATAAGGCGTGACCCGCCTCATGATAAGCGGTCATTTCTTTTTCTTTCTTGGAAACAGCACGGCTTTTCTTTTCGGGGCCCATGGTCACGCGCTCGACCGCAGCCAGCATTTCGTCCATGCCGACTTTCTCTTTATTGCGCCGGGCCGCCAGGAGTGCCGCCTCATTGCATACATTAGCCAGGTCCGCACCGGAAAAATACACGGTTTGCTGGGCGATGCGCCGCAAATTCATGTCTTCGGACAATTTGATGTTCTTCGTATGGACTTTCAAAATACCTTCACGGCCATTGATATCCGGCAATCCGACGACGATCTGGCGGTCAAAACGCCCGGGACGCATCAGCGCCGGATCCAAAGTGTCCGGACGGTTCGTGGCCGCGATCAAGATAAGCCCGCTGACGGAATTAAACCCGTCCATCTCGACCAGTAAAGCGTTCAGGGTCTGTTCGCGTTCGTCATTGCCGCCGCCGATACCGGCAAAACGCTGGCGGCCGACCGCGTCGATCTCATCGATGAAAATGATCGCCCCTTTGCCTGAGGCCTTGGAGGCTTTACGACCCTGCTCGAACAGGTCCCGCACGCGCGAGGCACCGACCCCGACGAACATTTCCACGAAATCCGAACCGCTCAAGGAATAAAACGGCACCTCGGCCTCGCCGGCCACGGCCTTGGCCAGCAGCGTCTTGCCTGTCCCGGGAGGGCCGATGAGCAGAACGCCTTTGGGGATCTTCCCTCCCAAACGCTCAAACCTTTTTGGCTCTTTTAAAAATTCAATGACCTCCTGCAATTCTTCCTTGGCCTCGTCCACGCCGGCAACATCCTTGAATGTGATCTTGCTTGCGCCCGCGATCTGGGCCCGCGATTTGCCGAAAGCCCATATCTTATTGCCCATCTGGCTGCCGCGGTAAGACACGAACCAGATCAAAAGAAAGATCCCTAAAAAAGGGATCAGTTGGAAAAACAACTGGCTCCAGAAGAGTTCCGGCGGCACCACCGACACTTGCGTGACATTGTCGCGCATCAATTTGACCAGGTCCTCATCTTTTTGAGGGATATTGGTCCGGAATTCCGTGCCATCGGCCAAAAGCCCCTTGACCGTATTTTCCACCCCTTCGGTCAATTCCACTTTTTTGATCTGGGGGTTTTGGGTATTGTCCTTGAGGAGCGTATAAAACTCGCTGTAAGTCAACTCCTTGGTCTTCAAAGAATATTTGCCTTCCCGCTGGATCATGAACATCACCAGGACCATGCCCAAAAAGACCCAGACCATAAAATTACCGTTTGGCGGATGGCCGCGGTTGGGCCGCGGCGGTTTCCTGGACGCGTTCGAATTCAATTGAGCCATTTATTTCTTCTCCTGTCGGTCTCTGACGACCTGGCGGCCCTCTTTAGTACCGGCCTGATAGGTGTCAATATAAGCAAGATCACCGTTCTTTTTATACAAATTCACGACGCCGTTGAGCCGGCCGTCCCTGTAGGTGGATTCGGTCATCAATTCCCCGGTATTATAATACGAACGGCTGGGGCCGTTCTCCTTGCCGTTGTCCATGGTCCATTCTTGTTTGACGGCGCCATTCTCATAAAATTCTTTCATGGCCCCGGTCTTTTGATCATTCCGGAAATTGACCGTCATCCACAATCGGCCTTCCTGCGAATATTCCTTGGCCAGACCTTCCTTCATATTGTTCCTGTAATTCCACTCCACCCATATCCGGCCATTGTCGTGGAACTCACGGCATAGCCCGTCTTTTTTTCCATCAATGTATTTGCATTCACTTTTGAGCTTGCCCGTGGGGTGATACTCCTTGACGATGCCGTCGAACTGATTGTTCTTGTAGGGCACTTCGATCAAGACCTTGCCGTCCCGGGCATATTTCTTATTGGTCCCGTCGATATTGCCATCCTTGAAATTCATCTCCCATTCCGGTTGTCCATTGGGATAAAATGTCCTGGAAACCCCGTCTTTCTGGTCTATCTTGTAGGTCCATACCGCGTACAAAGCGCCGTCCTGGCCGTATTCCTTGGAAATGCCGTCAATATGGTCGTCCTCGTAATTGATCTCGTTCTTGAGCGACCCGTCCTCGTTGTACTCGCGGGTCAGACCGTTGAGTTTGCCGTTCTTGAAATTCATGGCCAGTTTCAAATTGCCGTTGGGATAAAAATATTGGTTGAGCCCGTTGAGGACATCGTTTTGGTAATTCTCCCAACTCTTGGGGACCTCGTTTGGATAATACTCTTTGGCCGTCCCCTGCAATTGGCCGTTGACAAAATTTTTTTCCAGGAACACGGTGCCGTCCTCGTAATAGGACTTAAAAACACCGTTGAGCTGCCCGTCCTTGTAGGTGCCCACGTTGACCAGATTACCGTTGGGATAATACTCACGCAACGGCCCGTTGAGTTTGCCGTTGCGAAAGGTCTTTTCCGACTTGGGCGCGCCGTTATCAAAAGATTCTTTGACCAGACCATCGGCAGGCGCGCTTTGCTGGGCATGGGCCGCACCAACAAATAACCCGCAAAACAATACAAGCGTAAAAACTCTGTTCATAAATGAATTTCTATAAAATTCCTGGTCCTGGTGACAATGACGGATTTAGGCCAATGGACCTCGGCACCATCGGGGCCGCTATTGACCATATCCTCAACGCCCAGGACATGCGCGCGCGTCAACCGACGGGTGTCCCCGGTCAGGCGTTCAAAGGCCAGACGCAATAAAAGCCGGCGCATGGACGGATGTGACGTCCTAAAATTTTTAATCCTTATTTTAACCCTTTGGGGCGAACTGACAACACTTTCTTTTAAACGCTGCCTGGCCTGGGCCTCAAGGTAATCATAGTCGTCCAACGCCGTATGGGCCATGTCGACCAA
>Ga0209515_10003072_pt1 | contig 24430 bp, 22 predicted proteins | sample Subgroupgradi54m_FD_187454 | JGI IMG/M metagenome (GOLD analysis project Ga0209515, IMG submission 187454) | Subsurface groundwater microbial communities from S. Glens Falls, New York, USA - GMW60B uncontaminated upgradient, 5.4 m (SPAdes)... ... | reverse complement strand
CCCAATGCCGGAGGGGGTTCCGGTATTCCGGGTGGGATTCAGGGAGCCTTTTGAACATGACATTGAGTATCGCCTCGGGCCTTTTTCCATCGTCCTCTTTTTTACGCGCGTTTTCGCCCCCATTTTTAAAAAGCATTGCGATCGCGCTCTGCGCCGCCGCCGCGGGCTTGGCCCAGCAATCCGCCGACGTGCAGTTGCCGGATTCCCTGATGGCGCCCGGGACCCAGGTCAAATGGGTCAAGAAGATCGCGCAATATTGCGAAGGTCCTGCCGTCGATCTCACGGACGGCACCGTGTATTTCACCGAGCAGCGGGACAACAACACCTTGGATTGGCCCATCTGGAAAATCAACCCCGCCAACCCCAGCGATACCGGCTCGCGTTGGATCAGCCCCAGCAACCAGAGCAACGGGCTCTTCGTGGACGGGCAGGGCCGCGTGATCGCGGCGCAGAAGGGCAAGATCGTCCGCTACACCAAGGCCGGCGCGGTCGATTCCGTATTGGCCACCAGCGGAAACGGAGCCACCTTCAACCAGGCCAATGATTTCAGCATGGCCAGGAACGGCGCCTTCTATTTCACCGATCTGGGCAGCAACGTGTTCTATGTGGATACCGCGCGTAAACTCAAGGTGGCCGCGACAGGCCTCAGCTATGCCAACGGCATTGAGTGGATGGAAGAAGAGAACGCCGTATACATCCAAGCCGGCAACAACCAGCGGTTCAGCATCGCAGGAGACGGTTCCCTGATCAACGGCAAACCGTTCTTCGGCATCAACGGCCCGGACGGTTGCGAGGTCGACAGCCACGGCAACTTCTACCTGTGCAGCTATTCCGACGGGGTCGTGCATGTGGTGAACGGGAACGGGACCGAGGTCGGCAAGATCACCTTCAAGATGGATGCGGGCCAATACGATACCCGCAGCGGCGGCCAGGGCAATATCGACAATTGCCATTTCGGCGGAACCGGCAGGATGACGTTGTACTGCACCGGGGACGGCGGACTTTTCTCGCTGCAATTGAAGGTGCCCGGTAGGGCCTGGCCCGCTGCGGTACCTTCGGCGTTACGCTCCCTGCTGCGGCCGGTTGCGGAATCCGCGGGATCGAAAGCGTATCGTCCGGACGGGCGGTTCTGGTTCGACGCGTGGACGGCAGGACCCGAGGGCGCTAAGGCGGCGTCCGGTAACGGAATGGATTTGGGAAGCAGGAGCGGGGAAGCGGGTCCCCGGTTGCCGCTGGTGCGACGGTAGGTCCGAGGTGTCCGCCGGAGGGCGGACTTCCCTGGAGTCGCCGTTGAACCAGATGAGTACCCGATTCAACGAACGCCCGATTCGATCAACGCGGTTTTAGATCAACGCCTTATACGCCGCCGCGTCCATCAGGCCCTCATCCGAGGCCTTGTCGACTTTCACCTTGATGATCCAACCCGTGTTATAGGGATCCTGGTTGATGACGCCGGCGTCGGCGGAGAGGGCGGTGTTGACTTCGGAGACGGTGCCGGAGACGGGGGCATAGAGTTCGGCTACCGTCTTCACGGCTTCGATGGTGCCGAAGCTCTGGCCGGACTTCACGACCGCGCCGACCTTGGGCAATTCCACGAATACGATGTCACCCAGCTCCCGCTGGGCGTGGTCAGTGACGCCGACGATAGCGACGGCGCCTTCGAACTTCGCCCATTCATGGTCTTTGGTGTACTTCAAGCCATCCGGAACAAGGGACATCATGTCCTCCTAAAATGCCCGCCGTGCGGGCTGTGTATCTTGTAACGCCGGGAATTCAGTCCCCGGCATCCTCGGAGCCGAGAGCGGCTCCCGCCTTCTTGAACGCCGAGTTGGCCTCCTGCGCGCCTTTGCGGAAGGCGGCGGCGTGTTGCTTTTCCTCGGTGTCGTTTTCAGATTTGAAGAAACGTTCCGCGTTGTAGGCGGCGGTGATGAGGGCTTCGATGCCTTTGCCCAACTGCTCCTGCGGCTCCTTGAGCTGGGGCGGCACCTTGGACGCGGCGGCGCCCAGACGTTCCTTGGCGCGGCGCGCTTCGGCCAGGTAGCCTACCGCGCGGTTCTGCAGGGACTCGTATTCCTCGTCGGAGATGTCGGCGACGGCACCGAGGTTCAGGGAAGATAGGTTGCGGGCTACGCGGCGGCCGGCTTCCAGTACGCCCTTCAGCTCATTCTTGCCTTCGCCGATGGCGACTTCGTTTTTGGAAGCGGCCAGGGCGGCGGTATCGGGAGCAGGAGGGGCGGGCGGAGCGACGGGGACGGGAGCGACCACGGGCGAAGGCGGCGCGACCACCACGGCGTCATCTCGCATTTCCCCGCCGGCCAGGAATTGGCTGGTATGGAACACGGCGGCGCACAAGGTGAGGATGGCCAGAAAATAGGACAGGGCGACCCGGGCCGGACCCCGCGCGTTGATGGCGCCGATGAAGGCGGTGAAGGCCACCGCGTACAAGAGGGTCAGGAGCATGAGGTCGGTTTTCATCGGCTCTCCTTCTACCGGCTTACCGGCTCGGTTTCATCCGAAAAAACGAATGGGAATATAAAATTTGGGGCATGAGGCTCCAAGCCGCGGGGGTTGCTATTTTTGGCGCATGCACATGGAAACGGCGAATCCGGAGATCAGGGAACCCATCGGGGTGCTGGGTTTCGGCGTGGAAGGCATGAGCACGTGCAAATACCTGCTTGACCGCGGCTTTACCGACATCACCGTCTTCGATCGCAAGGCGCCCCAAGGCCTGGACGCGCGCGTTAGGTACCACGGCGCGGGCGGCGGCGAGACCACGCAGAATCGGACCGGGCCTTCCGGGACCGTCGGTTCCGCAACCGAAGTGAATTATCTCGCGGGACTGCACGCTATGCGCACGGTGTTCCGCTCCGCGGGCGTGCGGCCGGACCTCCCTGAACTTTCCGCCTTCGCCGCAAGGGGCGGCACGCTCACTTCCCAGATCGGTCTGGCCTTTGCGCTGGCGGGGCGGGAACGCATCATCGGGATTACGGGCACGGTCGGAAAGGGCACCTGCTGCTCCCTGCTCGCGGCCATGCTCGCCGAAGCGGACATCCCTGCCAAGCTGGGGGGTAACATCGGTGTTCCGGCCCTGGAGCTGGCGGCCGCGCTGGCCCCGGGCGAAAAACTGATCCTGGAGTTGTCGAGCTTCCAGCTTTCCGCCCTTTCCCAGAGCCCGGCCCATGCGGCGGTCCTGCGCACCACCACCGAGCATCTCGATTGGCATCCCGATCGGGAAGAGTACTGGCTGCACAAGTCCCGCCTGGTCTCGGGCCAGCAGCAAGGCGATGTGCTGGCCTATTGCGCGGACGCGGAGGGCAGCGCCTGGATCGCGGCGCGCAGCCGCGCCCGCAAGGTAGCCTTCGGCCCGGGAGCGGACGCGGAGATCCGCATCGACGACAAGGAAGCGCGCTGGATCAAGCGGGGCTTCAAGATCCCCATCGCGGCCATGCGCCTCAAGGGCGCCTTCAACCTGGAGAACATCGCCGCCGCGGGCGCGCTGGCGCTGGAGCTGGGCGCGGAGCCCCGCCACGTGGTGGCCGCGGCCATGGCCTTCAAGGGCTTGGAGCACCGCCTCGAGTTCATACGCGAACGCAACGGCGTCGCCTTCTACAACGATTCCTACGCCACGCGGCCGGAAGCGTCCATCGGCGCGATCCATGCGCTCAAGGAGGCGCCCATGGGATTGATCCTGGGCGGATCGGAAAAGCATGCCGACTTCGCCGAGTTGACCGCGGTGGTCGCCGCCGCCGGACACGTGAAGGCCGTCGCGCTCATCGGCCAGACCGCGGATCGCCTGGGCGCCGAACTCCGGAAGGCCGGAATCGGCGAGTCGCCTGCCGAAGGGGGAATCGCGACGACGGACACGGATGTGAAGGCGTGCGACACCCTGGAAGCCGCTTTGGAATTTCTGATGGCGCGCGTCGGCAAAGGCGCCATCGCCCTGTCGCCCGCCTGCGCCTCCTTCGGCATGTTCGAAAACTACAAGGAACGCGGAAAAGCCTTTAAGCGCCTGGTCGCCTCGCTTTAATTACGCAAGCCGTCCCTCCCCCCCGGGGCCGATTCGCAAAAGTCCGCCTCCCGGCTAGGGCCCAATAGTTATATTAACTCCTGTGCGTAAACGCCTTCACCCTGCTCGGGGCCTTTAAACACAGGGCCAGCGCCCCAGCGCACTGACAGGACCATCCGGAACGCCAGCATCATATGCTCTCAGAAGACTACGAGAAAATGATGTTGATCTACCTGTCCGGCCTCACGGAGGGGCCGGGCTTCCGCAAATCCGAAGATCTCAACCGCCTCAGTTCCCACGAGCTTCTCAAGCTCTCCCAGAAGGTGGACGATTCCGCCCTGGGCCTGTTCGTGCAATTGCTCAAGAGCTCGGAATCGGGCGAGCGCCTGTTCGAAAAACTCATGGGCGATCACGAAGAGGAAAACCGCCAGCTGGTGGACGCGTTCTTCCAGCGCTATCTCAAAGTGGTGCTCTCGAGCGTGGCCGAAGGGGACAACTTCAACCCCCTCGAAGTGTACATGCCCACCCACACCTTCGACGATCTCGCTTTCATCCAAAGCCGGCAGGCTTTCTTCCTGCGCCAAACCATTGACATCATCAACGAGTACCTGGACAACGCCTTCCGCCGCAAGCACACCTTCGGTCCGGGGGAACAGCAACTCGCCTGGGAATATTTCTGGGGAAAGGTGATGGAAAAATGAAGGTGATGGAAAAATGAAGGTGATGGAAAAATGAAGGTGATGGAAATGAGGGTGATGGAAATGAGGGTGATGGAAATGAGGGCGATGCGACTTCGGGCGGTGAAAAAAGTTCACGGTGAATCAGGAGCCGAGCCTCAATGATCGATGAACCCGGAAAAACCTCCCCCAAGGAAGATGCCGAGACCGGCACCGAGACGCTTGCCAAGCCCGCGCTCAATTGGAAGGTCGTGCTTTTCAACGATGAGGAACACACTTACGATTACGTGGTGGAGATGCTCACTTCGGCGTGCAAACTGTCGCGCGAAAACGCCTTCCGCTGCGCCGTGGAAGTGGACATGACCGGTAAGACGATCGTGTTCTACGGCACCCGCAACGAATGCGAAACCGTGTGCTCGAAAATCCTCTCCTTCGGCCCCGATCACCGCCTGCCTCAAAGCATGGCTTCCATGAGCGCCGAGACCCAATCCCTTTAAGTGTCGAACGCTCCACCTTTGATGGGTGAACTCGGCCGCCCGCCTACGGGCCCAGCAGCCATCGGACCTCCCGGGCGAATCCTTCCGTAAAAAATCTCAAAATTGGCTTGAACACTTACACAGTCCGTTGTTATCTTCAGTCTGTTAACCACAACATCTAGCGGTAGAGGAGGTTAATTTGAAGAATGTGACCAAGCAGGACCTGGTTTCGGAAGCAGCGAAATCGAGCGGTCATCCCCAGCTGGAAATCAAGGAAGTCGCCGAGCAGTTCATGCGGCTCGTGGGCGAGTACCTGGCTCAGGAAAAGACCATCGAGATCCGAGGATTCGGCACCTTCTACACGAAGGTCCGGAAGCCCCGGCCCGCCCGGAATCCCCGCACCGGGGAAATCTGTCCCCTGGGGCGTCGTAAGGTGGCCCTGTTCCGGTTCTCGGCGGACATGAAGACCCAGATCCGGGACGTGCCGGAACTGACCGAGGTCCTGTCCCAGACCCAGGCGAAAGAGACGGAAAATGCCGGCTCTTCGTTCCTGGCCGGCCGCTAAGCCCTCGCAGGCTTAATCAGCTGAATCCGGGCGCCCCAAGGCGTCCGGAGCAATCCCCAACCCTTCCGTCCTTCACGGCAAATCCCTGGAGCGACGGAAGCGGAAGCCTACGCGGGCTTGGACCCAAGCGGTCCTGAACGCGGCTGCTCCACCCCGGAGTCAGCTCTCCCACGGAGAGTGAAAGCGAAGTCTCTCTTTTTTTCTGCCCCTCGAATTCGCGCTAAACCGCCATCCCAATTGGAATTAGGCGTTCCGTGAATGTTACACTCGGAGCGTGGTATCGCGTCCTCCTACCCGCGCCGTGCTGGCCAGGATTTGGTTTTGCCTGGCCGCAGCGTTGTGTCTCATCCAGACCGCCTGGTGCCAACCCCTGTTGCTGATCGGCAAGGCTGACGCGGAACTGAGCGGCGCCTTCTCCTATGAATTCCTGAGATCCCCCATCGATCATTCCTTCGATGGGGGCCGCGCCCTGGTCAGCTTCAACCTGCCCTTCAACGCCTCGGCCCAGGCGCAACGGCTCCTTGGGTCCATCGCCGACTCCGCCGTGGTTATTCCGGACCTGTTCGCGCGCGTCTCCCAGAACCTGAACGCCCACGTGGACGTGTCCGCCCCCATGTTCGGCGGCGTGGTCTTCTTCGCCGCGCGCGAGAACGCCAGCCTCACGGTCTCGGGCGCCTTGGGCAATACGCTCTTCAACCTGGATACGACCTTGGGCGGGGCAGGCTCAGTGCTCCTCAAAGGCAGCATCCACATGCCCCTGCAATTCGACATGCATTGGCGCTCCCTCACCTTCGGCTACGCTTTCAAGCCTTCCCGATGGGTGCAACTGGGATTCCAGGTGCACAAGCACCAGTTCACGGCCAGCACGTCCGGCGATTTGCGGCCGGATCTGTCGGGCCGCCTGAGCGTGGGCGGAGACGCGGGCAACACCTCTTTCCTGGTGGAGTACCCGGCGGACAAGGTCTACGGCACCGCGGATGGATTCTACGAAGGCGACGCCTGGAGCCCGGAGATGGCCGTGGGCGTGGGCCCGGTGCGGCTGGTCTCGCGCATGGGCGCGCGCATGTCGGCGAAGGGGCATCTGGACGTGAGCTATGCGGTCCCGTATTTCATCGACCCCGGCACGTTCGAACCGCGTTTCACCGCGCCCGATTCGTTCCTGGCCGCGGACAACCTGCGCCGCATGCTGGACGGGGAGACGGGCAAGCGCAACATCCACGTGCATGATCGGCTGATCCTGATCCTGCCCCAATCGCATACGCTTTCCGTGGATATTTTCCCAGGCAAGCTCTCGGTGAGCTACACCAAGGTGTTCGGCCACGTATCGATCCATACTGAGTCTCCGGCCGCGGGCGCGGACTCCATCGCCACGGGCGCCAAGGCTGCCGATAGCGGATCGGTGGACACGAAAGGCTTCGTCGATCTCGATCTCTTCCCGGATCAGGTATTGTGCCTGAGCGGCAAGCTGGGCTGGTTCCACGGGGATCTGGGCGTGCACAGCCTGAACATGAGTTACGGGGACAAAGCCCATATGCTCTCCGGCCTTTCGCCCATCGCATGGGACGGCGATCCCTTGGTGCCGATCCTCGATTTCGGATTCACCTGGGGGCATCCGCTGGTGTTCACGACGGACTTCTACGTCTCGCCGCTGCCGGCGGTGCGAAGCGGAGTCTCTTACGCGTTCTAGCGCGTAGAAGTTAAAAGTCAAAATGCAAAAGTCAAAATGCAAAATTGTGGAGAAGAAAAAGACAGCCGTGTCGGCTATCGTTTCCGGTTTTTCCGCTTTCCGTTTTGCCTTTTGCATTTTGACTTTTGCATTTTGCATTCTCTCCGTAGCCGACGCCCAGCCCTCCCTCATCTTCACCTCCGCGCCGCAAAGCGAGGTCTACGCCGATTCCTTGGTGCGCATCGCCATCATTTCCAATCCGCCGGCCAATCCGGGTGGAAAACCGCCGGATTCCTGCGCCCTGTTCCAAGGTCCCACCTCCGCGGGCAACCGCTTGGCCGGGCACGATACGCGGGTCATCGCCGCGCGCACCCTCTCCAAGGATTCCACCGGGCTGGTCTTCGCCTTCAAGGCCAATGACAACGACTCCGGAAAAACCGGACCGCAGATGGGTTTGGGATTCCACTACCTGGTCGCCTCGTGCCAGGACGGCAAGTTCCTGTCGTCCGAGCTTCCCTTCTGGGTGGTGTCGCGCCAGGCCGCCACCCTCACCGCGCCCAAGGCCCAGGAGACTTCGTCCAATCCCAACATCGCATGGACGCCGGTGCCCGGAGTGCCCGCCTACCATTTGCTGCTTTCCGATCAGGCCCTGGACATCAACACCGATAAGGGCACGGTCTCCGGCGCCAGCATCATCTGGCAGGCCATCACCACCAAGTCCAGCATCATCTACGGCACGCCGGATCCGTCCGGCACCTTCTCCAAGGTACCGGCTCCGCCGTTGTCCCCGAACGTGCCTTACAACCTGGTCATCCTCAACAATTACGATGGCCGCAGCAGTCTGTCCACGTCCACCAAAGCGCAAGGCCTCAAGCTCTTCACCATCCAGCCTTCGGCCTCCGCCCTCAAGCCCCCGAAGAACGTGGCGCCCGCATCGGATGCGCTGCTCGCAGCGCCCAAGGACAGCGCCATGACTTTCCGTTGGACCAAGGCCATGGCGGTCGCGGGAAACGGCTCGGCCAACACCTACCAGATCTTCATCTACTCGCTGGAGACGCAGGACGCGGTGGAAGTGCTCTTCCCCATCTGGCATTCGGAGGTTACGGACACCTTCGCGGTGATGGACGCGAAGCGCACTTTGCTCACCAAGCGATACGTGTGGAAGGTGTTCGCCCTGAGCGACGCGGGCGCCAGCGTGGTGAGCGACACCACATCGTTCCGCTACCGCAACGACGTGCAGACGCTTTCCCTGACGGTCAAATCGGACGGCGTGGATCCGCAGCCCCTGGGCGACGTGCGCATCCAGGTGACGCCCTTGGACGGGAGCGCGGACGCCCTGCCCCTCTTTACGACCAATAGCGGCGCGGCCGAGAAGGTGCTGGCGGTGGGAAGCTATTCCCTCGCCTTTTCCAAGAGCGGCTACCTGTCGCAGACGCGCGTGGTCACCCTGGACGTGCAGTTCCCGCTGAGCGTGGCGCAGACCTTGCCGGTGGCGGCCGCGCGCATCACTGGGCGCGTGGCGGATGGGGCGGGCGCGGATCTGGTCAATGCCACGGTCACGGCTTCCGGCGGCGGTAAGGTCGTCACGGGGGTTTCCGACGCGCAGGGATATTTCCTGCTGGGCGTGGCCGCGGGAACCCATGTGGTATCCCTGGCCAAGTCCGACTACCAATCGCGGCCGGATACGACTGTTGCGGTCGCGGCGGGCAAGTCCGTGGATCTGGGTGTGCTGGTATTGTCCCAGGCCCAGGCATCCATGAGCGGCACGGTGGCGAACGATAAGGGCGCGCCCCTGGCCGGCTGCCCGATCACGATCAAGTCCGCGTCCGGAGCGGTGGTGCGCTCGTTGCTCACGGACGACAAGGGCGTCTTCTCCGCCTTCCTCTCGCCCGGTACCTACACCGTCATCGCCGCGCGCACGGGATTCTCGTCGGATCAGAAATCCGTGCAGCTCACCGAGTCCGCCAATCTCCGCTTCACCCTTGCCTCCGGCGCCTCCCTGGTGAAGGGCCGCATCTCCGTGGTCGCGAAGCCCACCTCCACGACCACGCAATCCTCGCCGCTGCCCGGGGCCGCGCTGGAATTGATCGATCGCATGCATGCGACCTCGGTCAAGGCGGAAACGGATCTGCGGGGGGAGTATTCCTTCTCCGCGGACACGGGAACCTATCTGCTCAAGGCGCTGGGCGCGGGCAAGGCCCTGGCCGATTCGGTTCTGGTGCGCATCACGACGGCGCGCTCGACCGTGACCCAGGACTTGTCTTTGCGCGGCTTCGCGTCCATCCAGGGCACCCTGAAACTGTCCCCGGATACCTTGGCGGATCCCTCCACCGCCACGGTGAGCCTGCTCAACCCCGCCACCTTGGGCCTGGTCGCCTCGGTCGCGCCCACGCGCGCGCCCCTGCCCGGCGCGGACGGCGCCATGGCCTTCTCCCTGGACGGCATTCCCGATGGAACCTATCGCCTGGCCTGCGGCATTCCCGGTTACGGCCTGGACGCGGAGCCCGTGATCTCCATCCTGGGCGGGGTGTGGAAGACGGGGTTGGACCTCACCTTGATAAGGGCGGACAAGTCCGTGACCATCGTCTTGACCGTGGGCGGGCAGGCCGTCAAGGGGGTCATCCGCATGATTACGCCCCGGGCCGTGGAATTCCCCGCCGGCCAGAAGCTGGATCAGGCCGCCTCGGGCACCTATACGCTCACCGCCGCGGCCGACAGTACAAATGTGATCCCCGTCGCGCGATATTCTTTTCTACTCCCGGCCTCCGGCTCCAAGGACACCACCCTGACCTTGGCCCTGCCCTTCTCGCATCAGCCCGCGCCGCTCACCCTCAACGATGGCGAGGCCTCGCTGGTGGTGAACGCCAAGGCGCGCATCGACTCCGCCGTGGTCATCTACGGATACGGGGCTCCGGCCGACACCTTCCGCGCCCCCGCCTCCCAGCTCTTCGGCCCCGTGGGCCCGCGCACGCTGCGCTTCCGCCCCGGCCCTCAGGGAGGTTTGCTCACCTACTGGTTCGTCCTCAAATCCGGAACGCTCCTGTATTCCAACGCGGATCCCTCCCGCCGCTTCCAGGCCATGGTGACGCCATCGCGCGATCTGGCCTCGCTGAAATTGGCCGCCGGAGACAGCCTGCGGCTCCCCTCCCGCACGCGCGGGGTCCTGCATCTGCACGCCTACGACGCCGCGGGACGGCGGCTGGATACGGATGCGGACGAACGCGGAGTGTTCACGTGGAAGGTGGACTCGGCCCTGGACATCAAGTTGGATCGGCGTTCCAAGCGCACGCTCACCTACGTCACCGCGGCATCCACTCAGGCGCTGCCCAAGCGGGGGCTGTCCAAGGGCGCAATCGCCTCCGCTCATGGCGGCTCTTTTCCAAACGGTTCAGCCCGCCAGGGCGCGCGCATCGCGGAAACCTGGGACACCCTGACCGTCACCTTGAACCTGGACGGGATCGAAAAGAGCCTCAGCCTTCCCACCCGCGTGGTCGACGCCGTCATCAACAAGCTGGTGATGGGATCGTCCCTGGGCGAAGTCGCGGACATCCCCGCCCCCGCGTCCTTCGGCCTGTTCGTCACCGGCTACGACACCACCACCACCCCGCCCACCCCCATCGTGCCCAATCCCATCCTCACTCTGGATCCTCCCGAGGCGGGCAAAGTGGCGGAATTGCAGGCCACCCTGGATCCGCGCTTCATCGGCCCCTTGCGCGTGTTCGCCAAGCAGGTCAACGCGGACGGCTCGGAAGCCGCTACGGAACTGGGCGCCTACCGCGACTCCCTGACCCGCGGCCTGAACGTGGGCCAGACTTTGGCGGCCGGAGACACGGCGCGCGTGCTCTTCCACGATCCGGAATTCGAAATGCGCATCGCGGACTCGGCCTTCACGGGCAGGAGCCAGGCGTTGCTGCGTTTGTACAAACGCTCCGTGGCCAAAACGTTCGCCAGCGGCATCACCTATGCCGTCTCCGGGAACCTCTATGAAATCACCAACCCCTCCGGCGCCGTCTTCGGAAAATCCCCCCGCATCAGCTTGGGGTTGACCCCCGCCGTGCGTCCGCGCAAGAACGCGCTCAAGCGCTTCGACACCTCGCGCCTGGACTTCGTGAACCTGGCGGACTCCGTCGCCGCCGAGGCCAATTCCTTCGGTGGCCCCGCCCTGGCGGCGGACATCCGCGATCTGGACGGCAGCTATTACGGTCTGCTGACCGCTTCCCAGGGGCTCACCGCGGGAGAGGTGGAAATCGTCCCCAACCCCTTCAGCCCGCTGGTCATGGCGGAACGCGACGGGAACACCCAATACGGCGCGCGCATCCGCGTCCATCCCGAATCCGATCGTAGCGCCGAAGTCACCCTCTCGGTGAAGATCTACAACCTTGACGGGGAGCTGGTGCGGGTGCTCGTCGACCACAAGACCGTGCCCAAGGCCCCGGTGGATTTCTACTGGGACGGCCGGGCGGACAGCGGGCGCTGGGCGCGCAACGGTCGCTATCTGGTGAAGATCGCCGTGAACGCCACGGGTTCCTCGCAGACGCGGCAGATGCTCAGGCCCATAGTGGTGTTCCAGTGATCGCGGGAATACCGGGACGGCCCCGCACCCCATCCCATCCCCTTGGCGTGTCGGTGATTTCCAAAAGAGAAAGATGTATTCCTTCCCATTGGTTTTTCTTCTCCATCCTCCTTTTATTGGCTACAGGCGCGTGGGCGGTGGATCCGGGCGAGGCGGGGGTGGACGGGGGAAACTCGGATGCTACGGGGGAGGCCGGGAGCTATGGGCGTTTCGGCGGCGGGCCGAATACGCCGGTCGAAAAGGATACTTCGGCTCGCAAAAGCGCGGGCCGGAAAGCAGGATCGAAATCCAAACTGAAAAAATCGAATATCGATACGAGCGGCGCCGCGGCTGATTCGGCCGGAGCGCAAGCGAAAACGGGCGCGGGCGCGGCCGCGGAAAGTTCCAGCCCAACGCCGGATGCCGCGGGAGAGGGAGCGGATAGCGTCGCGAACGGTTCCCCCAAGGTTGATAGCGGGTCATCCGGAGCCGGGAACGCGCCTCAGCCTGCGAGGATCCAATCGTCCCAACCCGGCAGCGACAACAAAAGCAAAACCGCGGAACGTAGCCACGAATTCGAAAAGCCTGGGAAGCCCAATGGACTCCCGACCCTGATATTGCTTCCCTTGAGCGTCGCGTCCGGAACGCCGGAGGACTCCGGCCGGATCGAGAAGGCGGAAGCGGCCCTGCGTCTGGGATTCGAGGAATCGCACAGGTTCCATTTGCTGACCCTGGAAGAGTCCATCCGGGAGTACCAGGGGACGGGAGGGCGCCTTCCCAAACGCTGTTTCACCGAGGCCTGCGTTACCGAGGCCGCCCGGAAACTGGGGTCCGCCCTTTTCATCGCCAGCGAGATCTCGGGATCGGACAGCCTCACTTGCATAAAACTGGTGCTGGCGGAAACCCCTGAAGGCAATATCCGCCGCGCGGGCCGCGTCTGGGGCAAACCGCGCAGCGCCGGGATCATCCCCTTCGCCCGGGAAGCCGCCCTGCTCCTGGGCGAGCCGGATCGGGTGCGCAACGATACCACCTTGGACGGCGTGCCGCCGATCACGGCCGGCGCCGAGTTCGCGGTCTTTCCCTGGAAGGAAATCCCCTGGCTCAATCCCAAGGACAGCGTGGACAACCGTCTCCGCTGGGGCTGGTCGGGAACCGGTTTCCTGCTCGCGGGCCTCGGGCTGGCCTGGGCCGAGGGCACGTTGACCCAGGAGGACGGCAACTCCACCCGGCTCCAGCGGGACGTGCTTTCCGGCGCAGGAGGCCAATCCTTCCTGCGCGGCTTCTTCGCCATGCCTTCCCTGGGAGCCCGCTACGCCGCCATGGGCGGGGCCGGCATCGCCCACGTGGACAACGGTCTGGCCCTGAGCATGAATCCGGCGGGAGTCGCCCAGGCCGATCGCGAAAACGTGATCGCGGCCAAGCGCAGCCTTCCGGACGGCACGCCCTCCTTCTCCCTGGCTTATGCGAGCCCGCTCTTTCACCAATGGGCCCAGGGCCTGGGGGTGCAATACGAAGGCGATCGCCTGGCCAACGAGACCACCCTGCAGGGCGCCTTGGCCTGCGACCTGGGCGCCTGGGGCAAAAGCCTGGCTGGCATCAAGGCGGGCGCGGAAGTGAAGCTCTACCTGGCCCAGGTGGGCGAGGCCGGCACCGGCGAGGACCGTTCGACCGGCCGCAGCTTCGGCATGGGGCTGGATCTGGGCCTGCAGTCCCGCATCACGGACAAGCTCACGGCGGCCCTGGCGGTGCGGGACATCGCCAGCTTCCTCCGCCACAGCAACACCCTCACCGATCAATCCTACGCGGAAATCCTCCCCACGGAATACCGCCTGGGCGCGTCCTACCGGGCCTCCCCCAGCCTCCTGCTGCTGCTGGACGGCCAGAAGGGCATGTGGGCCGACCAGGTGGACCATCTGCGCCTGGGAGGCGAACAGACCTTGTGGCAATTCCTGGCCATCCGCGCGGGCCTGCACGAAGTCCTTGGCCGCGAAGCCGTCCGCAAACTTTCCGTCGGCTTCGGCCTGGACACGGACGGCATGACCGACCGCAACCTCAAAATGAAAATCGCCCTCAACTACGCCTACGAATTCGGCCTCAACGAAGACGAGCCCCTGGGCGCGGGCCAGCAGTTCAGCCTGGAGGCGAGTTTCTGAGGTAACCCATCAGTTACCCAGCCAAAAGGGCCACTCCGCATCCATCCGCGCCGCGCGAAATCCTCTTCGCGGCGAAATCGAAAAGCGCAGTCACGACTCCCGCAGACCCGCCCCGGCCGACGAACGCTCTTCCACCCGACTCGTAGGCTAACCTTCCTCCGACCTACGGGATGTCCCAACGCATTTCTTCCAAGACTTCGGTAGAGTGTATTTCTACCGGCCCCATTTACCGTTCGAGCGCATGCCGACAATTTGGGGTCCCGCGGCCGGGTTTGCGTACAGCGCGCTCCGGGACGCGTTCCGGGGGCTTGCGCGGAGCGCGCTTGGCGGAGGACGGGTATGGAGGCAGTAGAGAGCGCTTGCATGAGACCTCATCAACTTGCCCGGCTTTGCGCGAACGAATGCAAACGGCCGCAGGGAGAATCCCCGCGGCCGTCCATATGAACCAATGTTGAGTACCGCCTTAGCGCGTAGCGCCGGACCCCGGAACGCGTCCCGGAGCGCGCGGAACCCGGATCACCAGCGGAACCCCAATTTGTTGAGCATCTCCGTCTTGTCCTTATCCAGCTTCTTAAGCTTCTTCTTGTGCCGCTGGGCGCTGCACCAGGAGATGAGCTTCTTGTCCTGCAGGGCCGCGGCTTCCAGGGCGGGCCACTTGGCCGCGTTCTTCTTCTTGTAGTCCTTGAGCTGCTCGAAGTATTTCATCCAGCCCAGGTTCTTGACGCTCCACAGGAAGCCGATGCGGTTGAGCTTGGCCACGCGCTCGGGCAGCAGCTTGTCCACCTTGTAGGCGCAGCGCTGCAGATGGCACCAAAGGCCCAGGCGGTTGCCGGCCGGGAATTCCTCGCGGGCCTTGGGCCAGCGCTGGGGATGCTTGGCGCGGTACTCCTTCAGGATCTGGAAATGACCTTCCCAGCTGTCCGGCAGGGTAAGGGGGAAGCCGAGCTTGATGAGGGACTGCTGGCGATCCTTCTCCAGCTTCCTGCGCGCGTAGTTCTGGCGTTGGCGCCACACCCAGAGACCCAAGCGGTTCCCCTTGGGGAACTCTTCGCGGGCGAAAGGCCATTCGCCGGGATGGGCCTTGCGGTAATCCTTCAGGTAGCGCAGTTGTTCGTTCCAATGGGACTCACGCTCGTCGGTCTTCTCCCAAGGGAAACCGAGCTTGTTCAATTGTTTGACGCGGGCCGCGGTCAGCTTCCTGCGCCCCTGCAGGTCGCGCTGGCGGTGCACCCACTGGCCCAGGCGGTTGCCCTTGGGGAATTCCTCCAGCGTGGACGGCCAGGACTGTTTGTGCTTCGCGCGGTAACGCGAAAGGTGGCCGTACTGGCGGACCCACTGTTCGTCCCAGCGGGTGGCGAACTCGCCTTCGGATGCGCCTTTTCCAATTTCGAACTTGCTAGTCAATGTGTGTTTCCCTGATCGATTTTCGGTGGTGTAGTCAAAATGCCTGCGCCCAAGCGGAACGCGTCGGCCGGATCGGAAAGCGGAAAGGTCTCTCGTCCTTCCCGAAACCCGCAAGCTACCTCCAGCCTGGGCCGCGCGCGCCTTGGCGCACGTTTCAAAGTAAGTGAAAACCCCCCGGAATCGAACAGGGCTGGCGGGAGAATTTACCATGATTTTACCTGGACGATACTGGGGCCGCGTCAGAAGATCGCGAGCGTCACAACTTATCCCCAAAAGCGTCGGGAAATTTTCCACTGTCCGGATTTTTTTCTTGCGTCGGGAAGCGGCTGGATTCCGGCCCTTATTCCACGGGCCTCCCAGAAGAGGCGACCGGGATGTTACCGTTGCGCGGCCATCCTGGTTCCGCTTCCTCCGCCATGCGAAGCCGGCTTGAATCCGATTTTGCGCGGGCGGATTTTACCATCGTTTGATCCATCCGCCGCCCGGCGCCGGTTGATTTTTTCCTTACCGTTACCCGATGATCAAAATCCGCGGCAAGGACGACGCGGGCCGGACATGGTTACGGGGCGGGTGTATTTCACCACGTCGGAATCTTGAAGAACCTTACGCTCAGGAACCTCATCATGCCGCGGGACGGCGATGTATCGCCAGGTTCGGGAAGAAGAAACGGTATTGAGTGTCGGGGTTCCGAAGCGTGCCGAAAGGGGATGAACCCAAAGCCCGGTTCAGGTTTGTTCCGGCTTGGCTTGTGAATGCTTTTTAAGGCTCGTGGACCGAGGCCAGATCCGCGCTTCCCAGGAATGAGCCATGATCGGAATAGTAGGTCTTAACCACTTCCGATCCGTCGTGGTAGAGGATTTCCACCTCCGGCTGGCCGTTGGGGAACCAGCTGGTGTAAAGGCCGTTCATGACTTCTCTGCCGTCATCCCGATACACCCAATACCGCTCCTTGAGGCAGCCGTTGGGATAGTAAGCCAGCTTCTGTTCCGGCAATCTGCATGCGGATAGAACCAGGAGCGCAACCGCTCCGCAAAAAACCCTAATCCTCACCGTCGGCTCCGTTCCGTCTTCCCACCCATGGCCCGCATGAATACTAATCCCGATTGGAAACGCACACGTAGAAAATCCCGTCCGGAATCCGGGGACCACTCGCGCGCGACATGTAATTGTATTGCGTTGAACATCTTAACCTGGCGGGAAAAGTAACTTACCGGAAGAATCGGTAAAGTCATTTCCTTTACCCGCGTGACGTTTTCATGGGGGTGGAAAACGGCTTTCCGCCTTAATGCGCGGATTTTTTGGCATTTGAGGACCTGATGTTCAGGAGTTCCACGCACATGGAGAAAAACATCGCGAAGTAGATGTAGCCCTTGGGAATATGGGCCCCGAAACCTTCGCCGATCAGGGTCATTCCGACCAGGAGCAGGAACGACAGGGCGAGCATCTTGATGGTGGGATAGGTGTTCACGAAACGGCTGATGGAATTTACCGCGACGAGCATGATAAGCACGGCCACGACCACGGCGGCCATCATCACATAGAGATTGTCGACCATGCCCACCGCGGTGACGACCGAGTCCAGGGAGAAGATGATGTCCAGGAACATGATTTGGATGATGACGTTGGCGAATCCGATTCCCGCCTTGCCCTTGTCCTTGGGAGTGCCGTCCATCTCCTCTTCGTGGTTCACCTTCTCGTGGATTTCCACCGTGCTCTTGTAGATAAGGAACAGGCCGCCCAGGATCAGGACCATATCGCGTCCGGTGATGTCGTGATTCAAAATGGTGAACCACGGTTTGGTGAGCTTGACGATGAAGGACAGGGAGGCGAGCAGCATGAGGCGCGTGATCAGGGCCGCGGCGAGGCCCATCTGCCGGGCCTTGGGCTGCTGCGCTTCCGGCAGCTTGCCGGAGAGGATGGTGATGAAGACGATATTGTCGATGCCGAGGACGATTTCCAGCAAGGTCAGGGTGACAAGACTGATCCAGGTTTGCGGATCGGTCAACGTATGCATCATGGCCGATGGCTCCGCTTTTGCTTGATTCTATCAGGACGCATGCGTTACCCGTCTTTCCCATGTATTTCGGCGCTTACCGGGCGGCAACCGTCCGGTTCCGGGACGGCCCGGCGGCCTGTTGGCCGCGGATCCCCAAAATAATACATTCCACGAAAAACCGGAGTTGATTGAACCATGAGCAAACGCATTCTTCTTCTTGTCCTCACCAACCTGGCCGTGGTCTTCACCATCACCCTGATCTTGAATGTTTTCGGCCTGGGTCATTACCTGGGCGGATTCGGCGTGAACCAATCCGGCCTTTTCATTTCCTGCCTCGTCTACGGGTTCGGAGCCGCCTTCTTCTCCCTGGCCATTTCCAGATTCTCCGCCAAGACCTTCATGGGAGTGCGCGTGATCGATCCGCGCGAACCCGGTCCGCTCGCGGAACTGGTGGAAACGGTCCATGCCCTGGCGCAGAAGGCGGGACTCCCGGCCATGCCTGAAGTGGGCGTGTACGAAAGCGGCGAGATGAACGCCTTCGCCACCGGCCCCACGCGCAGCCGCGCCCTGGTCGCGGTCTCCAGCGGCCTGCTCCGCCGCATGGGCAGGGAGGAGCTGGAAGGCGTACTGGGCCACGAGATCGCCCACATCGCCAACGGGGACATGGTGACGATGACCTTGCTGCAAGGCCTCATCAACGCTTTCGTGCTGTTCCTCGCCAACCTGATCGCCATGGCCATGTCTTCCCGTTCCCGCGACGACGATCGCGGCGGCTTCGGGCGCAACCCCTATCTCGTCTTCATGCTGCAAGGCCTGCTGAGCCCGCTGGGATTCCTGGTGGTGGCCTGGTTCTCGCGCCGGCGCGAATTCCGCGCGGACGCGGGCGGCGCGAAATATGCGGGCCAGGGAAAGATGGTGGGCGCGTTGCGGGCCCTGCATCACGCCTTCGATCGCCAACCCGCCGAAGCCGGGGACTCCGGTTCCCTGGCGACCCTGAAAATCGCGGGCAGGCCGTCGGGCCTGATGGCGTTGTTGTCGACGCATCCGCCGCTGGAAGAGCGCATCGCGCGGTTGCAGGCGGGCGCATAGTTCATTCCGACAAACCGGGAAGGCGACGGCGTGAAAGACCGAGGCGGCCCTGGAAAACCGAGAGAGCCCGCTCAGGCCTGCTGCGGCGAACCCGCGCTCGCAAGCAGCAAATATAAAGCCTGCGTTCCCTTGTCCCCCATTCCCATCCGCTCCAGGCTGGAGTAAAGTTCTTTCGCCAGGGTCATGCCGGGCGTGAACGCACCCATGGCCTCGCCCTCTTCCAGGGCCAGCTTGATGTCCTTCAGGAAATGCCGGACGAAGAATCCCGGATCGAAATCCCCGCGGATGATGCGAGGCGCCAGATTGGCCAGGGCCCAGCTGGAGGCGGCGCCGGCGCCGATCGACTCCAACACCTTGTTCGGATCCAGTCCCGCGCTCATCGCGAAGGACAGGGCTTCGCATGCGCCTAGCGTGCTTCCGAACCCGGCGATTTGGTTGCAGAGCTTCACGCGTTGGCCGCTGCCCGCCCCGCCTTGCAGCACCCAGCGCGCGCCCATGGCTTGGAAAAGCCCCGCGGCCGCCGCGAAGGCTTCCGCCTCCCCGCCGACCATGATACTGAGCTTACCTTCCTTCGCCCCCACGTCGCCGCCGGAGACGGGCGCGTCCAGGGCCTGCAAGCCGCGCTTGCGCGCTTCCTCCTGGATGCGCCGGGAAAGCGCAGGGCGCGTGGTGGTCATATCGATCAGTAGCGTGCCGGGCTTGGCGGAGTCCAGCAGGCCGCCCGGCCCGAAGTAGACGGCCTCCACGTCCTCGGGAAAGCCGAGCATGGTGATCACGGCGCGGGTTTCCGCGGCGACGGCGGCGGGGGTCGCGCCCCACACGGCACCGCGTTGCAGCAGGGCGGCCGACTTGGATGGGGAGCGCGTATGCACGCGCAGGGAATGTCCCGCATCCATCAGGCGCGATGCCATGGAGCGGCCCATCACTCCCAAGCCGATGAAACCGATGGGCATAGTGTTGTCGATGGCCTGCATTGGAATTTCCCCCCCCATTGTGTGGCATGTGGCAGGAAAATAACAATCGCGCCTGCCCTCGGGACCCGCGACGGCGGCGTACCCGGGCGATTGCTATTTTGTCGTCCCAAAGCCGGCCAACGGCCTTGCCGCATTCTTCCGGGAGTTCCATGCTGAAAACCGACCTGTTCCAACACAAATACGTACCCGCCCGCCAACCGGGTCCCACGGAAAAAGTGCTCGTGGTCCTGCACGGCCTGGGCGATTCCCTGAACGGATTCACCTGGATGCCCCAGGAGCTGCGCCTCGACAGCCTTTCTTACCTGCTCGTGAACGCCCCGGACGACTATTACGGAGGCTTCAGCTGGTTCGACTTCACCGGCGGCGGCGCGAACATGGAAGCGGCCTTCACGGGCATCCGCAGAAGCCGCAACCTGATCAATGGCCTGCTCCGGGAACTCGTCGCGCAAGGCATCAAACCCGCGGACATCATCCTCTTCGGATTCAGCCAGGGTTGTCTGATGGCCCTGGACGCCGGCCTCCGCTGCGAATCCGTGTTGGGCGGCATCTGCGGCGTCTCCGGCTGGCTCGCCTTTCCGGAAGAATATCCCGCCGCCTTCACCGCCGCCACTCCGCAGCAGAACTTCCTGGTAACCCACGGGGTACGGGATCCCCTGCTGCCCTTCCGCCGCAGCCAGGCGCAGATCAGCCAGCTCAAGGCCCTCGGGGTCAATGTCACCTTCAAGGAGTACGACAAGGATCACACCATCCTGCCGGAGGAGTTGCGCGATATCCGGAGTTGGATTCTGGAGAGGCTGGGGTAGGCTTGTCGCTCTGGAGTTTGCAGGGCAAACTCCACGCTCCTCGCGTGGCGTGGTCTACCGGCTCGTCGCTTCGCTTCTCGCTTTTTCGGGCATTGGCGTATGGGATTGTTGCCGGTGGCTAACTCCACGCTCTTCGCATGTCAGAGCGAACGGGCCGTTCAAAGTGAACGGGTGATGAATTCCTTCAGCTCGTCGTAGGCCTGCAGGTTCCCGTACTCCGGGAACTCCCCGCGGATGTTGGCGGGGGCGCGGAAGAAGGTGGCCACGTCGGCTTCCTTCAGCATGTGGATGTCGTTATAGGAATCCCCGGCCGCGCAGGTGCGGATGTTCAGGGAGCGCATGGCCTGGATGGCCTTGGCCTTGGCGTTGTCCTGGCGGAGGACGTATTCCAGCCGCTGGGTGGACTGATTGTACGAGATGTTGTGGCAGAACAGGCTGGGGCGTCCCAGCAGCTTCATGAAGTGCCCGGCGAACTCGTTGAACGTGTCGGAGAGGATGAGAAGCTGGTAGCGCTCGCGGATCCAATCGATCATGTCGCGCGCGCCTTCGAACACGTCGAGCTCGGCGATGTAGCCCTGGATCTTTTCCAAGGTCACGTCATGGGCGGCGCAGATGTCCAGGCGCCGATCCATCAGCTCGCGGTAGTCCTTGACGTCCCGCGTCGTGAGGTTGAGTTCCTTGATTTGCGTGCGCCGCGCCACGTGCTGCCAGATTTCCGGGGTGAGCACGCCTTCCATGTCCAAGCAAACGATTTTCATCCGATAGGTTCCGCTTTATGTTTCGCTAAAAGGTCCGGGGCGGTGACGCCATGGATCAGAGATCGAATTCGCTGCCTGGAGCCTGGCCGGGCCTTTGGCCGCCGGGACCCGCGGGCGGCACGATGGTGCCGAAGTTGCGCTCGTAGCGCGAGAGGTTTTCCTGCAGGGTCGCGATCAGGGATTTCGCGTGCATGGGCGTCATAATGATGCGGCTGTACACCTTGCCCTTGGGCGGGCCCGGAAGCAAGCGCGCGAAGTCGATGATGAATTCGGAAGGCGAGTGCGATACGAGCACCAGATTGGAATAGATGCCTTCCGCGGCGGCTTCGCTCAATTCGATGTTGATGTGCTGCTGCGGGTTGTTCTGATCTTCGAATTCGCTGTTGGGCGCTACCATGGGGGCTCCAGAGGGTTCCGCGGTTGCGGAAGCCCGGGTGCAAATATAGTATAGGACCGGGAAGGGGATTGTGGACCGGGACCAGTCGGTTTCCGGCTCAGAAATACAGGGCGGTAGCGCCGCCTCGCTCCAGGTTCAGGGCGCTCAATTTTCCGCCGTAGGTTTTGCCGATGCCGGTATCGATGCAGTACAGGCTATCGCCGTAGAGCGGAAGGATGCGGCCGGACTGGGATTGATCGATGCACGAGGTGGGCGTATGCCCCACCACCATGCGCGCGCACTTGTGGTAGTCCAGCACTTCGCGCAATTCCGTTGCGCGCTCGTCATTGGGCCGCAAGGTGAAATCGCGGTTCCACTGGGGCCCGTCGCGGCGGAGCATGGCGTCCTTGCCCGCGCGCGGGAGGCCGTCGTCCGAGAGTTCCGTGCGCACGCGGTCGTTGAGTTCCTGCAATGGCATGAAACCGTGGAGGCGGTTGAGGCCGCCGTGCACGAACAGGTTCCCGTCGATGGACACGGCCGAATCGTGACCCACCAGCCAGCTGCCCACCTTGCCGTGGGGCGATAGTGCCGCGCGGAATTCCCTGCAACCGAGCATGTCCAGGCGCTTGCCCAGCTTGCCGTCCAAGGAGTGGTCGCGGTCAGCGGCGCCGGGGCCGCCATCGTCCGCGCCGGAACCGGCGGCGCGCTTTTCCAACGCCTCACTGATGGCCGAGGCCCGGGCAACCCAGCTTTCCTGCCGGTTACCGCCGCCCTCGAGCAATTCTTCGTGGGCAAGATCCTTGAACTCCTCCATGGTATTGTACAGGATGAGCCCGCTCATGGACATGGCCTCGTGGTTGCCCAGAAGCACGTGCACGCGTGATCCGAATTGCGGCGCTTCCTCTTCCATGCGTTTCAGCAGCTTGAAAATCTTTCCGGGTTCGCCGCCCCGGCCCAGGATGTCCCCGAGCTGGACCAGATGGGTGTCCCGGGCGCGCCAATGGCCGCGCTTGTCCAGGATGCCGGCCTCCTGAAGGATGCGCCGGAATCCCGCGTAGTTGCCGTGCAGATCGCCGACGGCGAGGATGCGGCCGGCGTCCGAATATACGCTTTGGGACATGGTTGTTTGGGCCTTTTTGGGTATCCTGGAGACAGTATAGGGAGCGGCCCGGGGCCGGTTCCAGTCCTATCGTCCGGCGCGGCCCATTTTCTAGTTTATTGACCTTCAGGGTCCTCCCAAAGTCCTATATTTGCGGGCTCGAAGGAATCCTTTGAACGGGGTTCATCTCCTCATCTCCAAAAGGCGGTCGCGTTGGAACGGATCAATGACGAATGCGGTGTGATGGGCGTTTTCGGAGGACCGGAAGTCACCCGCCGCGTGGTGATGGGCCTCTACTCGCTCCAGCACCGCGGTCAGGAAAGCGTCGGCGTCGCCACCACCAACGGCGAACACATCCGCGTCCTCAAACGCATGGGCCTCGTCACCGAGCTCAACCGCGAGGAGAAGGAAGTCGAGTCGATGACGGGCATCGCCTCCATCGGCCACGTCCGCTATTCCACCACCGGCAACTCCAACATCAACAACGCCCAGCCCATGCTCGTCGCCACCAAGCGCGGCCAGCTCGCGGTGGCGCATAACGGCAACATCGTCAACGCCCCGGAAATCCGCAAGCGCATGGAAGAGGAAGGCAGCATCTTCCAGAGCACTTCCGATACCGAGATCATCCTGCATCTCATCGCACGCTCGCAAAAAGTCTCCCTCATGGAAGCCATCACCGACACGCTGCGCCAACTCACCGGATCCTTCTGCCTGGTGTTCCTCACGGACAAGGAAATCTACGTGGCCCGGGACGGCTTCGGCATCCGCCCGCTGTGTCTCGGCCGTCTGGACAAGACCTGGGTCGTGGCCTCGGAGACTTGCGCCCTGGATCTGCTCGGCGCCAGCTACGTCCGCGACATCAAACCCGGCGAACTCTGCCGCATCAACGACAATGGCCTGGAGTCCACCACCTTCACGAGCAAACCGCACCGCGCCCATTGCGTGTTCGAGTTCGTCTACTTCGCGCGCCCGGACTCCCGCATCTTCGAGGAAAGCTGCGACAAGATCCGCCGCAAGATAGGCAAGGCCCTGGCCAAGGAACATCCCACCGTCGCGGACGTCGTCATCTCCGTGCCGGACTCCAGCAACACCGCCGCCATCGGCTACGCGCAGGAAGCGGGCATCCCCTTCGACATCGGTCTGCTCCGCAATCATTACGTGGGCCGCACCTTCATCGATCCATCCCAGAACGTGCGCGAACAGAAGGTGAAACTCAAGTTCAACACCATCGCCGGCGTCTTGCGCAACAAACGCGTGGTGCTGGTGGACGACAGCATCGTGCGCGGCACCACCCTCAAGTTCCTGACCAAGATGCTCAGGGACGGCGGCGCCAAGGAAGTGCACATCCGTATCAGCTCGCCGCCCGTGGTGAACCCATGCTTCTACGGCATGGACTTCCCCTCCAAGACCGAGCTCATCGCCAGCAATCTGACCAAGGAAGAAACCCGCAAGCTCCTGGGCGCGGACAGCCTGGAATACCTGGGCGCGAAAAACCTGCTGGCCACGGCTCCGGGCGGCGCGGAGAACTATTGCGCGGCCTGCTTCACGGGAAAATATCCCGAGGACATCCCCGAAGGATCGACCAAGTTCCGCTGCGACTGAAAAGCCGAGGCCCGGGTTCCGGGCCGGCTCCGCAATTCCGAATCCTCAGATTGCTCTTCAGACGGTAAACGCTTTAATCCGCTCCTCCTCCAGGATGAACAGATCGCGCCCCTTCGCCCGCAGCCATCCATTGCGCCCCCACGCCGCCAGCGTGCGCGACACCGACTCCCGCGTGGTCCCCGCCATCTCCGCCAGGAACTTCTGGGTGGGCCGGTTGCGGATGAGCACGCGCAT
>Ga0209515_10003071_pt1 | contig 24436 bp, 25 predicted proteins | sample Subgroupgradi54m_FD_187454 | JGI IMG/M metagenome (GOLD analysis project Ga0209515, IMG submission 187454) | Subsurface groundwater microbial communities from S. Glens Falls, New York, USA - GMW60B uncontaminated upgradient, 5.4 m (SPAdes)... ... | reverse complement strand
TTAAAAGCCAAAGGCTTTGAGTTTCGCTCATAAGCAAAGCTTTCAAGGTTTCCTTATAAGCAAAGCTTGAAAGGAAACTTCTTTCAAGTTGAGGCTTTCAAGGTTCCCTTATAAGCAAAGCTTGAAAATTTAATTCAAGCAAACTTAAATTAAATTTATAAACAAAGTTTGAAAAAAATTGGAAATTTTTTATGAAAGTCCATCTGCCCCACATTGGAAAGACCCATCTTTTACGCCAAATCGCCTACCAATCCCTGTTGGATTTGGCCACTGAAGATGGCATTAACGCTTCTGGTAAAGATGAGATTTATGGCTGCACTTTTGGCCGGGATACAGCAATTACGGTTTTAAAAACTTTGAAAGTTCTTTCAAAAGATCCTGATTCGCAACTTTCTCAAATCTGCCGCCGGGCACTGATAAATTTAATCCATCTGCAAGGTAAAGAAGTTAATATTGAATCAGGCGAACAACCGGGCAAAATTCTCCACGAATACCGTAAAGGCAAATATGAACATTTAATTCAGCTGGGAAATGAAAAGCCTTGGTATGTCTATCCTGATAAAACTCTAAAAAGCTACGACTCCCTTGATTCAACTCCTTTAACTCTAATTGCAATTTATCGCTATTGGCAATTACACAAACAAACAGATAAAGAATTTTTAATTACAGTTTTACCCTCTGTTGAGGCTGGATTAAATTGGATTATTACTTATGGAGACTTGGATAAGGATTTTTTACTTGAATATGAGTTACCAGAAGAAAGACAACACGGCGGATTACGAGTTCAGTCCTGGACTGATTCGACTGAATCCCTGCTTCAGGTTGATGGCAGTTTCCCTAAATACCCCATTGCCCCGGTTGAAGTCCAAGGCTACGGCTGGCTGGCTTTAAAACTTTGGGGTGATTTTTATCTTGACCACTCCCCCCAGTTTGGTCAAAAACTTCTATCCCAAGCGTTGGAGATGAAAAAACGTTTTAACCAATCATTCATTATTAAAGATGAGGGACATTTTTACGCGGCCCAAGCGCTTGATGGCTATAAAAACCAGATTAAAACCATTACTGGCAACCCCTTACTTTTGCTTTGGGCCACATATCAAAAAGACGGCCAAAATGAGTGTATTTTGGATCAACATTACATATCTAGCTTTGTTTCACGAGCCTTTCTAAAAGACATGTTTGATGACGAAGGAGGGATCCGAACGATGAGTACCAACTCCAAAACCTTTGATCCATCCCCCAACTCATACCACAATGGTAGTTTTTGGCCGGTTTTAAATGGGATGATTTATGAAGGACTAAAAGATTGGGGTTTTAACAAACACGCCTCTCAACTCGCCAAAGCCTCCCTCACCCCTTTAAGGTTTTTTAATAGTCCGATTGAGCTCTATACTAAAGGCGGTAAGGGTGAATTTTTTGTTTATTCCAATGCCCAGGGGCAAAAATCCTGCATGGTTCAAGCCTGGTCAGCTGCAGCGATGTTAGATATGTTAACTGATGAGAAAAATGGCCTTAAAATCCTCACTGTTTTAAAAAGAATCTATCCCCACAAATTAATGACAAATTTACACCCCGTTAGATTCTTATTAGGCAGCTAAAGTTTGGTCTTCGATAGGCTCAATCCTAATTACCCCTTGTCTTATAAGGTATCTTTTGGCACTGTCTGCCCACAATTGGTCTTCACAACCTTTACGTATAATTTCTCCGTCAACTAAAACATACGTTTCCCAAGCGTGACTTAAATCACCCACCATTACTCTCCCAATTCTGCCACTTACCTCCTTGACTTTCTCTAGGGGTTTATCCAATTCGTCACAACCATTTTCAGCAGCGAGCCTTAGAAACCTTGATGCACCCATATGAATTAGAGCTTGATCCTGAGCCCAAACTCGGAAATGATAGTCATCTGCACCTTTAACTCTGGGGTTAGTGGCTATATAACCAATCGGAGTTTCTAAAACACTTGACGATTCAATAATAGTCTCTATTTGCTCTTGACTAATATCATTCCAGTCTAAAAATGACAACATACCTAAGCTGTCGGTATTAGCCACACTTACCATCCCGAGTGAATCTTTGGCCAAGCAAAAACCCCCCAATCTTTCATCAAATAAACCATTTAGTCCTCCAATTAATTGCTGTGCTTTTTTCTCGAAATATGATTGGCCAAATAATTTATAGCCATCTCTAAAGGCTTTAATATATAAAGCCTGAGCTAATGGAAAGGAGGCGGGCCAAACTACTTGATCATTATCTCTGCCGGGAGTGACAGAATCTCTCCAATCTGTTCTTTTTAATGCAAATTCAGTTGCTTCACAATGCCTAGGATCATCAAAAAAAATACCTAAATCATTAATATGAGATTCAGCATAACCCGATAACGCACCCAAAAGATTATTTAAATGTCTTTGAACTAAACTTTGATCTCCAGTTAGTTCTTGGTATAAAAAATGACCGATTACAAACCAAGCTGCTCCATCACAAGCCGAAAATTCGGTCGATTTTCCATTTGGCATTATAAAACCTGGGACTTGATGGGCTAATTTCCATTTTTCGGCTCCATTTTGTGGATTTATTTCATGGGCTTGTTTTCTAGCAGAGAAAATTAGTTGGCTTCGAAGCATCTCTGGATCTGGATCAAGGTAGTTAGCATAAATTGTATCACGAAGAAAATTTTGTTTGTAGCCAGTACCGGCGTAATAAAGTTGAAGTCCATTAGAACCCTCAATTTCTCCGGGGGGGATTTTGAGGCACTCCATATATTTATATATCTTGATGATTGCTCCTTTTTGAAAAAAATAGCAACTACGTTTACAATACCAACATGGCAAAAATAATTTTAGGGATAGAGAGTAGTTGTGATGAAACAGCAGCAGCGGTTTTGCAACAAGAAAATGACCGGATACAAATTTTATCCAATATAGTTGCTTCGTCAGCCCTATTACAATCTAAATATGGTGGCATAATTCCTGAACAAGCCGCCCGGGAACAACTAAAATCTATTATTCCAGTAATTAAAGAGGCTTTGGAGCAAGCTGATAAAAAACCAACGGATCTGGATGAAATCGCCGTAACATATGGTCCTGGGTTAATTGGTTCACTATTAGTGGGAGTAGAAACCGCTAAAGTTTTATCTCAAGTTTGGCAAAAACCTTTAATTCCAGTAAATCATCTGATTGGTCATTTTTATGCCAATTGGATCCAAGATCGGATCTCAGATATCGGAAATCAAAAATCAAATGTGCCTAGCTTCCCTTGTATTGGTTTGCTAGTTTCTGGCGGACATTCAGATTTAGTATTATTTAAAGATCATGGACAGTTTAAATATTTAGGCGGAACCAGGGATGATGCTGCAGGAGAATGTTTTGACAAAACAGCGAGAATATTAGGTTTGCCTTATCCTGGTGGTCCAGAAATTTCTAAGTTGGCTCAAAAAGGTGATCCACAAAAATTTAATCTTCCCCGGCCAATGTGGGGCTCAGAAGATTATGATTTCTCCTTTTCCGGGTTAAAAACTGCAGTTTCAAATTTAATTGCTAAAACTAAAATCGATGATAAAAACCTTGATGATTTATGCGCTTCAATTCAACAGGCTATCATAGATTCCTTAATTAAAAAGACTATTTTAGCAGCCGAAAATAATAACATTGAACAAATCATTGTTGCCGGTGGTGTAGCTGCAAACCAGGAATTAGTAAGACAACTACGTGAGCAGTTTAAAGGCCAAGTTTTAGTTCCTCCACCTATTTTGTGTACTGACAACGCTGCTATGATCGCATCTGCAGCTTTTTTCATAAAACCCTCTGGGGCCCTATTAAATATCCAAGCAAATCCCAACTTGTCTTTAGTTTATTAATTTTGTAGAATAATTATTTTGTATGAGTTTCCAAATAGAAGGCATTGAAATTGAATATACCAGAACTAAAAGATTATGGATTACTAATAACGAGGTGGGTCCAACAAAGGCTACGGGAGAAATAAAAGCAGAGCAGATCTCTAGAATTGTTACGCTTGATTCAGGTAATCAGAAAGTGACAATTATTAAGATGGGGTTTGGCAAAGCCACAGCTAAAATGAGATTAAATGGTCCTCATTGCATATGGTATGAATATGTTTTACCACGTAACCCTCAATACCTTGAGCTTCCAGAAATTACTTTTGAGAAAGTTAAATATCAAAGAATTTGACCTTGATTTTTCCTTCTAATAATCCTATACTTTAGCCATCTTGGGAAATAACGTCACCCAAAGATTATTGAAGAAAGAAAGTACTCAAAAAGTATTATTAGAATCTTCCGGATAAGCCCGTTAGCGCTGTAAATAAAGAAGTAATTTGGGTGGTACCACGACACGCTCGTCCCAATATAAGATGGGGTTTGGCGTGTTTTTTTTAATTTTTTATTAAAATTTTATGAGCAAAATAGAAGTTTCAAACATATTCAGAATCAATCATGAAAAACGCGAGACTGGGATAATTAAAAGTGGCCATCTAATAAACCGAAGGGTTTTAATTGAAGTTACATCCTCAGACAAACACCCAAACTCTAAGATCAAGGCTTATCGATATGGCGCTGGTAATAATTTTTACCAAGAAATGATATATACACCATCGGAACGTCAAGCAATCTTCTGGGATGTAGTTAATAATGGAGGTACGAGAATAACTGAAGGAGACGAAGACTACTTATATGCTAGTGATGCTGTTGAATTTTACGAAGTTTATAGATACAAAAAAGGGACAAGAAATGGATAACAATCAAAAAACTGAACAAGATTGGTACCAATTTTGGGAAGAAAATGGATTTTTTAAGGCTGACCCGGATTCTTCCAAGCCTCCTTACGGTCTTTTAATGCCTCCCCCAAATTTAACTGGTGAACTTCATTTAGGCCATGCCATGCAGCACGCCATCATGGATGTAATTGCCCGGACCAAAAGAATGCAGGGCTTTGATGTCTTATTATTACCCGGAGTTGACCATGCAGGACTGTTATTCGAATCAACCTTAAATCGAAATTTAGCCAAGGAGGGTTTAAGTAAAGAAACATTGGGCCGGGAAGAGTGGTTGAAGAAAGCCTGGCAATTTAAAAATGAAATTTATCAAGGCTTCCACGATAGCTGGACTGTTTTTGGTTTATCTGCTGATTGGTCGAGAGAAGTATTCACCTTGGAACCCAAGGTCCAAAAAGCAGTCTTAGCAGAATTCAAACAGTTTTCTGACCAAGACTTAATCTACAAAGGTGCCTATATTGTCCAATGGTGTCCCAAAGACAAAACAGCGATTGAAGATTTGGAGATGGAATATGAGGAAAAAAAGGAAAAATTGTACTATATCCGCTATAAACTTGAGGATCAGGAAGAGTATCTAACTATCACTACTGCCAGACCTGAGACCATCGCTGCGGACGTAGCAATCGCAGTTTATCCGGATCACCCACAATATGCTAAATTTATTGGCCAAAAAGCGATTAACCCATTTACCCAGACCAAAATTCCCGTCATTGAGGATTCAAGAGTGGAAAAAGATTTTGGGACTGGGGCTTTAAAAATTACCCCTGGCCATGATTTACTCGATTACCAAATTGGTAAAGACCACAGTTTACCGATACTCCATGTTGTTTCTAAGGAAGGAACAATTACGGAGTTGGACCCAAACCTTTATGGTTTAAAGATTTTAGAGGCCAGAGAAAAAGCGGAAACAATTTTACAAAACGAGAACTTAATTGAAAAAATAGAAGATTACACTCACTCAGTTCCAGTTTGTGAAAGATGCAAAACCACAATTGAGCCTTTAATTTCCGAGGAATGGTTTGTCAAAATGAAACCACTGGCTGAAAAGGCTTTAAAGAATTTGAGTAAGATCAATTTTGCCCCTAAAAATTACCAAAAAATTCTTAGTGACTGGTTAGAAGGAATTCATGATTGGTGCATCTCCCGCCCTCTTTGGTGGGGTTACCAAATCCCGGTTTGGTTTTGCCAGAAATGTAATCCGAGCCATGAATTCGGAAAAAGTAAGCAATTTGAAATTTCATATGATAAACCAGATCATACTTGCCTAAATTGCGACCAGAGTGAATGGGTGCAGGAAGAAAAAATCCTGGATACCTGGTTTTCCTCTGGACTTTGGCCAATGGCCACCCTAGACTGGCCAGAACAAACCAAAAAGTTAGAGAGGTATTATCCTTGGGATTTTGAGCTAACAGGCGGGGACATTAAATACCTTTGGATTGCTAGGATGATTATGCTCGGGCTCTGGTTTAATGACAAAATTCCTTTTAAGAATATGTTTTTCCATGGCCAAATTAGGGACCTACAGGGTCGAAAGTTTTCAAAATCATTAGGTAACGGGATTGACCCCAGCGACCTTCGGACCCAGTGGGGCACAGATCCCACGAGGATGGCCCTTTATACTTATTCTGCACCGGGCCGGGATGGCCGGGCTTCCAGACAAACCATGGATGAGCGGGCCAAAAACTTCCGTAATTTTTCCACCAAACTTAAAAATCTGGCCCGATTTATCATAGACTTAAAACCCGATTACGCTGTAATAGAAAAGCCGGAAAAATGGGCCCACAAGGATGATAAAGAGATTATTAAAAAATTAGAGTCTTTGGCAGAAAACGTCACCCATGACATTGAGAGCTTTAATTTACATCTGGCAGTTGAGGCCCTTTATGATTTTATCTGGCACCAATTTGCCGATATCTATGTGGAAAAAACTAAAGAGCGCCGGGGTGAAGCTCAGCCAGCTTTAGAGTATGTCTTTAAAACCTCTTTAGAGCTACTTCACCCTTTTATGCCCTTTACCACCGAAGAGTTGTGGCAAAAATTGGTCCGCAGTAATATGGTTGGGTTTAGGGATGCTCCAAAATCAATTATGATTACCAAGTGGCCTGAGGTAAAATAGCTCTATCTTTTATACCAATATCTAATCCACAGATTCTTTAATTCTTCTATGGTAAGTGTTGACAATAAAAAACCAATAGTAGGAATTAAGGCGTGGATCCAAGGATCAGAAATTTTAATAACAAGTGTGAGATATGATCCTATAACCAAATAGGTCAGAAGTGAGATCAAAATTTTTCGCAAAAGAGAGGTTTCCCAAGCTTTACTGGCTTCGACATTCCTATTCCGATCTTCTATTTTCTTTATTCTTGACTCTAACTTCTTAATTCTATCCATGTCGTACAATACTAGAATTCCCGTAAATTTAACTCAAATACACCGCAATATTTTTGAAAATTACGTATTGACCTTTGGTCAAAAGGCCAGGTTCTTAAGTAGTGGGTTCATCTTTTTTAGGCTCTTTTTCTTCAGACTCAGCACCCTCTTCAGCTTCTTTCGTCTCAGTTTCTTCACTTTCAGCTCCTGCTTCAGTTGTAACCACACCTTCTTCGCTTTCTATAGCGGCTGTAGCTTCAGCTGCTGCTGCTGCTTCTGCGGCTTGCTCTTCCATCAGCTTCTTCATCTCTTCAGTAATGGCAGTATCCATCTTGACTGCTACATCTTCTTCTTCGGCTAAAATTGTGATTAAATTGCGGTCAACATTAAGCTGGGAAATTGTAATTGTATCCCCTATCGCCTGAAGTGAGGTTATATCAACCTCAATTTTTTCAATTAAGTCAGTTGGCAAGGCTTCAACTTGGACCTCATTTAGAGTTTGGAGAATAACTGCCTCACCAAGATGCACTAACTCTGATTCCTCACCTATTAATTCAATTGGGACTGGAACCTGGACTTTTTGCGAAAGATTAACTTGATAAAAATCAACATGAAGTAATTTACCAGACCTAACATCATATTGGGTCCCTTTAATCATCACCGGCCTCACCTTTTCTTCACCAATTCTTAAATCAATTAGCCCAGTCTCTCCAGCTTGGTGTAATACCGGCATAAAGTCCTTGACTTTTAAGGCTACGTGCTCAGTCTTAACTTTGTTGCCAAAAACATGGCCTGGAACCAAACCATCTTCCCTTAATTTTTTAACTTTTTTACCAAGGATCTCTCTCTCCTCAGCTTTTAATGGAATCCGCTGCATATCTTGAGTATTTTACATGATAGAAGTATCTGAAGCAAGCTCAGATGATTGAGTTAACCTTTTAACTCCTTTTCTACTCTTTCAGCCAAAAATATTTTCATTAAAGATTGATATGGCACATCTTTAGTACTGGCCAATTGCTTAATCCTAGCTAGTAGCCATTGCGGCAATCTCAAAGATATAGTCTCGGTGGAAGGTTGAAGCTCAGAAAGATCCAACTCAATTGGTTTGTTGGTATCAAAATACTCACTAGTATCATGAGTTGCCCAAAACTCTCTTTCTTCATCTTCATTATGAAACTTTGGAATTAGTTTAATTTTTTGATTCATATATTATCCTCTCATTTTTATTTTGATCTCTGGCTGAAATAACTCTTATCTTTTGATTTCTAATAATAAAAACAATAGTTAATTTTCTAGCAATATTTGTTATTCCATATGCTAAAAATCTTGATTCTTGTTGTGAATGTTTTAAATCAGCAAAGATTTTTAATGGTTGGTTAGTAAAAACCTCCTCAACTTCCTTACTGGAAACATTATGCTTAATTAAATTTTTATCCACATTACCTTCATCCCATTCAGAAGTAAGCGGTTTTGGTATTATGCTCAATTTAAAAGTATGTTACAAACATATACAAAAGTCAAAAATCAAATATTTATTATATGAGAAAAGTCAAGATTTACGTGGAAGTCGGGAAGAAGAATTAATGCTTTTTAAAGGTGAGGTCAAAAGATTTATCAGCATCTAAAACAATTTGGACACTTATTTGATGCTTAGTTGTGTCTACCCCTTTGACCTTGCTGACCAAATCCCAGGAAAAAGGATAATTTATCTGCCAATTTAATTGCTCGTTCCCAGTCCCAACTTGTTTATTAATTTTTAGGCTATAACTTCCACCCTGCTCCCCCACCTCCACTTTTTTAGCCAAGTTATATTCAAAAATTACTGATGTCGGCCCAGGATTCAAATTAATCTCTCCACTATAAACCGCCCGGCCGAAATCCACTGAACCACTAAATGGTATGTTACTCTCCCCCGCTTTGGCTCCAGTCAGCCTGCTTCCTAGCGGCAATATCAACTGCAAGGATGAATGATCTGGCTGAGTGTTTATATAATTAATAGTTAAAACATGACTAACTCCCCCATCCTGGCTAATGGCAGTTTGGAGTAAAAACTTTCTCTCAGTTTGATTACTCGGTGTTTGATTGTGATTATTTTCTACAACAGCCAAAAAATCCACCATCCCCTCTTCTTTGACAGGAGATTTGATAGACCCAGTCCAACCTAAATTATTAATTAAACTTTGCAAATTATTATCGCTACTATAAATTAACATTCTTTTTTGGTTTAAAGCTTGGTCAAATATTTGGACTGACTTTAATAAATTCTGTTCATTTAATAAGGTCCCCAAAAGCTGTGATAAAGACTGGTCCGTTTCCAAATTAATTCCAGTCTGTACGGCCATTTGGGAGATGACATTTTTGTCAACCGCAATCACCCCGTCAAATTGGCTGGGATTTAAACTTTGATAAAGGGCTTTGATTATTTGGGCGTAAGTCGAAAAATCAGCGCTGATTACTTCGCTAAACTGAGCTTTACTGCTAATGTTATTGCGTGATAGTTGAATATTTTTTTGGGCCAGTTGTTGATCTAACTCTCCTAGTGACTTTAAATTTCCAATTGAGATGACCCCAGTTTTAAATTTTAACTCCCCTATTTGGCTAATCTTTCCCACCGGGGGCTGTAAATAATTACTGTCAAAAACCTGCAGCAAGTAATTTTTCTCCGGGCTGCTAAAAAGCACAGGCAAAATGCGGCTTATCCCCTGTCCTTTTTGCGACAGATCATAAAAATATTGATAGTTTGTAGGTTCAACAAGCCCAGATTTATTAGGTATATACCAGGAGTTTTTTAAACGGTCATCAGCCAAAATTATTAAACTAGCTGATAAGTGATTCTGGGCGGATAAAAATGAGTTTGCATTAATATTACCACTCCCCCCTTGCAGTATAATTTTTGAACTTTGGGCAATTGCTTCCAAACTTTGATTTATACCTTCAATCCCTTCACTTTGGGCTTTAAGCAAATTACTTATTTGCCTGCTACTCTCCCCTATTAAACCTGAGTTATTAAGCACCGACAATATTGGTTGAAGGTTGTTCATCTGTTGATTACTGATTGTAGTAATCTGCAGTGATCTTTTGGCCCCATTTAAATCCCCTGCTCCCACCGCCTGCCTGATATTATTCAAATTTGCCGGTAATGAATAGGCACCAACTATAAAACTTATCAACGGATAAAAAATCAAAAATAAGATAACCGGCGCAAGTATCAAAGAGAATTTAAATCCTTTTTTCCTTTTGAAGATTAGGGACTTTTCATCCAGGGAGGATTCAATGTTAGAAAAACTCCAGCCTTTTATTTTTTCTTGTTCTAACTGCTTTTTTTGGTTTAGGGCAAATTTTTTTGCCTCCTCATCAGTATCAAAAAATTCCACCGTTTCTTTTAAAGTTTTAACTAAATGGCTTTTTGGTTTCCAGGCGAGCTCCCTTATTGAGCGGTCTAAATTAGGGGTGGGCCAGGGCGGCAGCTCAGTTGGTAAAAAACCCCGCTCAAGATGCCAATGTGGGTTTAGCAGGATCTGCTTGATCTCTGCAATTTTAATAGGTTGAACCAGGCAGCCGTCATATATTTTGCCGCTGGTGGAACCGGACAGAACTGATTTCAAAATTAAAGCTACGGCATCATCAATAAACAAACTGCGGGTCGAAAAGTCTAGAGCTGTTTCCTCCTTGGCCAGCTTACCTTCAAGCGATGCTTTGATTAAACGCGAAATTGGTTGGTTCTCCCGAAAATGCATCCGGGGACCATAAACTTCTGATAACCTTACGACCCGCCCATTTAAACCATGGTTTTTAATAAATTTGGCAAACTGGTTTTCCGCAGACTTCAAATAATTCAAATTACTCTCCGGGGAGTTATCATAAATTTGAATCGAGGACACAAAAACCACTTTTGGTTTTTCAGTTTTGGAGTTATCTTCGCCTTTTTTAAATGACTTTACTATTTTTAAAAAAATCTGTAAACCATTTTTATATAAAGAGCTGTTTACTGGGTTTTCAGCGATAAAAATAGCGTAATCCAAATGAGGCAATCCAGATAAATTCCCCTCCACACTATCCTCTTCAATTGATTGGTGCAAAAAATGGAAATTTTTGTGCTTAAAAGACTGTATTAAATTCTCTTTACGGCTAGTGGAAAAATTATCAATCCCAATTACCTGCACACCCAAGCCTAGTAATTTTTCGGTTAAATATGAACCTAAAAATCCCGCTGAACCAACCACCACGGCGATAGGATGGTTGCGCGAGAGTAGAATGCTTTTATTTTGGTTGCTAGGATGGGCAGTTTCTTCCACAACTAAATCGTAACCGCTAACGTGTATAACTTCAAGGCCTCTCACGTGCGACGGGGAATAACTAAGGGAAAAGTTTGGGGAAAGTTATCAATTATCTAGTGCTTGGTTTGCCAGTCTATCAGCAATAAAGTTGTGGGCTCGTAAAACATGACGGTAAGCTACCTCCCCTACTTCCATTTCCAAAACTTTTATCTGGTCAAAAATTATTTTCAAATGGGGAGATTTTAATTTATATCTTCCATTAAGTTGAGAAACAATTAGCAGCGAGTCCGCAACTACTTCGATTTGATGTGGACCTTTTTTAGAATACTGAGCTTTAACATATTTTAAGGCTTCTAAAACCCCAGTATACTCCGCGACGTTATTAGTATTTATCTCAATCCTTTGTCCTTCTTGGTGGAGAATCACACCATCCCGCACTTTGATCACAAAACCATATGACGCTGGTCCAGGATTTCCTCTTGATGCTCCGTCTGTGTTGATAATTAAATCCATCTTTCTAAAATTTTAATGATCAAATAACAAATAATATTCAGTCCAGCAGACCTCAAATTCTAAACAGTTTGGATATTGTTATTTAGAATATTGCTTTATTTGCAATTTAGTACTTAATCACTGATATTTGCTTCTAAATGCCTTCCATAGGATACCTAGCTGGAGTACTAATATCAAGTACTCTGAAATCCCGGTGATCCAGGATGCCGCCAGATAAGAATACTGGGGAATAAAAATTAAATTAGTTATAACATTAAAAATCAGGCCAAATAAATAAACCCAAAACATTATTTTTTGTTTACCAAGCAGCACAAAAACCCACATCAAAAGAGCTGTTAAAAAATAAGCAGGAAAACCAAAAGCTAGAACTTTTAATGATTCATTTGAACCCTCAAAACCCGGGCCGGCCAAAATATTAATAATCCAGGGAGAAAGAAAATAGGTGAAAACAACCCCAATCAGGGACAAAAAAAATAAACCTGCAGCTGCAATTTTGAGCTGATAAAAAAACTTTTTTCGATTTTCGTGAAACAGCATAATCATCATTGGGTAAAAACTATTCATAATAAAAGTAGGGATGGTGATCGCGTTTTGAAAAACCTGGTAAGCCACATTATAAATTCCTACTTCAGTAAAAGACTTGGCTGAAGTCAAAATAAAGGAGTCGATCCGGAAATAAACCGTGTTTAAAAGCAGGGTCAGGGTAATCGGCCAAGCATATTTTAAAGTTGTCGTAATAAAACTAAAATTTACCTTTTCAATTTTAAACTGGTAAAGTTTTTTAACCAAAAGAAGGGAAAAAATATTATTAATAAGCCAACCGACGATTGTCACAATAATTAAAAAGCTGACTGGAACTTTCAAATAATTTAAGCACAAAATTACTGGAATCATCGAGAAAGCCCCGATAACCCCGGCTAAATTAGAGAGGTCATAGCGCAGCTTAGCTTGGAAAATTAAACTTGTATTGGCTGTGATCGATGACAAAAGAATAGTTATTGCCCCCAAATAAACCGCCAGGTTAAACTGAGAGTTTCCAAAAGGGAGCAGGGGAGTGAGAAGAAAAACTAGCAAGATCAAAACCCCAGACCATAAAAGGCGGAAATTAAAAAGCTGATTGGCTTCGTAGGGATGTTGCTGCAAACGGGGGAGGAAATAGCCATTTAATCCCAAATCAGCAACCAAAAAGAAAAAAGCTAGGTAAGTTGAGGCTTGGGTAAAGATCCCAGTGCCTTCTTTACCATAATGGTGGGTCACAATTCCTAAAACTATAAAAGAGGCTATAATTCCAAAAAACCTGCCTCCAACCTGCCAGGCAGTCTGAGTAAAAATCTTTTTAAATTCTTCCACAAGAATTATCTTAACAGGTTATTTTATTTTTCAGAAGTATTTCCTGGAGTTATTACCAAATGCCTATCTAATCCTTCTCCTACGCTTTCAGAACTTACTCCTTTAGTTTCTTGGATCACCATATGAACAACTCTTCTTTGCCAGGAGGGCATGGATTCTAGTTCCATAGGTTTTCCAGACTCTTTGACTTCCTCTGCCCATCTTTTGGCTCTTTGAGCCAGATCATCTTCTTTGTCTTTTCTCCAATTAGATACATCAACGATCACCCTTTTTGCTTCTATGGCCCGGTCCTGTCCCGCCTCACCACTTGCAAGCTGTCTCATAACGATTAAATTAACTAGCAGCTGCAGCGCAGTTAATGTTTCGCCGTTGTGACCAATTAGTCTTCCTGCATCTTCGGTTTCAATTGAAACAAAAACTCCCTCCTCTTTTTCTTCCACATCAAATGAGCCCTCAAGCGAGAGGAGGCTAAGGACATTTTCTAATATTTCTGAAACTTTGGCTTCCATGAAGAGATAATATAACTTATTTTTGGCTTTAAAACAAGCTTTTGAATTTGATCTACTTTTAAACACTTCCGCTATCTTTCAAGTTGATAACTTATCCACTATATTTTGGACACTTATGGATTCACTACAAACTTGGCCAAAAATCTTAAGCTTGATCAAAGACCAAATTACTGCTAGTAATTTCCGGACCTGGTTTTCCCAAACCCAACTAGGGGAGTTGGGCCAGTCAAACATTACATTAATCGTTTCTTCAGCCTTTATTAAGGATCAACTAATCGCCAGGTATGAAGACTTGATTAAACTAACAGCCAAAGAAATAACTGGTTATGAATATACTATCAGTTATACTATTGATTCTTCCAAATTTCTTAAAAATCAATCATCAGAACAATTAGAAGAGGAAGATTTATTCCAAATTCCCTCTGCCGCCCAGGCTCCACAATCCAACCTTAACCCTAAATATACTTTAAAAAATTTTGTAGTTGGTTTAACCAATAATCTGGCTTATGCTGCAGCCCAAGCAGTGGTCCAAAACCCTGGTATCTCTTATAATCCGCTTTTTATTTATGGCCCATCTGGGGTGGGGAAGACCCATTTAATGCAGGGTATTGGCAATGAGCTTTTAATCAAAAATCCCAACTTGAAATTAATCTATGCTTCAAGCGAGCGGTTTATGAACGATCTGGTTGAATCGATCCAAAATAAACGGACTGGGGATTTTCGATCTAAATACCGCAATTGCGACCTGCTTTTAATTGATGATATCCAATTTTTTGCCGGCAAGGATTCCACCCAAGAAGAGTTTTTTCATACTTTTAATGAGCTCCAGGGCAAAAATGCCCAGATTGTATTAACTTCAGACCGGCCGCCAAATGATATCCAAAAACTGGAAGCCAGGCTGGCTTCTAGATTTCAAGGAGGATTAATGGTTGATGTCCAGCTGCCGGATTTTGATACCAGGATTGCAATTTTAAAAGCCAAATTACTGGAAAAAGGGGATCAATTAGAAGATGAGTGTATTAGTTTAATTGCTGAGAGTGTGGTTTCTAATACCCGAGAATTGGAAGGAAAATTAATTCAAGTTTTACAAGCTGCAAAATCAGAAAACCAGCAACCCGATATTGAGTTTGTCCAACGCTTTTTGGGCCAGTCCCATACTCCCAGGCCAAGCAATATGGATCAAAAAAAGGTTTTGAATGAAGTGACGGAATATTTCAATGTGAAAATGGTTGATCTGGCTGGCCCCAGAAGGCAAAAGGAGTTAGTTTTGCCTCGCCAAATTGCGATGTACCTGCTTTATGAGGAATGCAAAATTCCCCAAGAAAAGATCGGGGAAATTCTTGGTGGCCGGGACCATACCACAGTTTTACATGGGGTTGAAAAAATCAGGCTGGCTATAACCAGGGATAGGGAAGTCCAAAGACTGGTGGTAGAACTGAAGCAACATCTCACAAACTAAATGTTCAATTTTCAATCTTTAATTTTAAATAACTCTATAATATTTAAATGATCATTTGAGAATTAAAAACTTTATTGATTATTGTGAAATTGACTCTTGATCATTTTTTGACTTTTCCACTACTTATCCACAAGTTATCCACCAACTTATCCACAAAATTAATAGACTTTTCAACCCAAATTTGACCCAAAATCTAGCTTCGCTTAGAAACACTTATTAACTTATACACCTTCTCTATTAAGACTGCTTCTATTTTTAATGTAAAGGATTTGTCTAACTTTCCTTTGTGTACCCAGGCACTATTTATCCACATAATAGTGGATAATGTATAATCTATCAGTTAAATGACAAAATCCAAATTAATACAAAATATTGATACCGGTTCAAGTTTTAAATCTAATCTTTAAATATTTAGTCATTATGATTTGATATTTAACATTAAAGTTTTAATATTAATATGAACATCGATTGGACTATTATTGGATTTATTATTTTGGGGTTAATAATTGCTTATTTATTTGGCAGATTGCAAAACAGAAAACCACAAACTGATATTCCACAGGATTTTATTGATCTTTATAAGCAGGTTGATAACTTACCACTTAGGGTTTTACAGACCATACAAGGCTCAATAAACCCCCAAAAAGGCAAGATGGCAGAGCTTCTAACCTATGCCGAGCTGCGGTATGATTATGACCGAATTATCCCATTGGGTTGGCCGATAGATTTTATTGGAATTAAAAATAATGAGCGGATAGACTTCATAGAAGTGAAGTCTGGACAAACTCATATCTTGACAGATGAGGAAAAACACATTAAAAACCTAATAACAAATGGCAGAGTTAATTTTCGCTTAATTAAGGTTAGTGAAGATGAGATTTCGCAGTTTGTGAGTAGGAATAGGAATTAATGGATAGTCAGTAGTGGATAAAGCTCCAACTACAACCGAAGCACCACACTTTAAATTATGAAAATAACAATATTACAACAAGACCTCTTACCCGCCCTGCAAGCAGTTTCCCGTTCTGTCGGGGCCAAAAACCTGCCAGTTTTAGCCAATGTTTTACTTCAAGCTGAAGGCAAAAAACTTAAATTATCAGCTACCAATTTAGAATTGGGGGTAATTAAAGAGGTTGGAGTAGAAGTATTAGTCGAGGGAAGCTTAACAGTTCCGGCCAGGACTTTTTTAGAAGTTGTCCAACCCTTGAGCGGGGAAAAACTGGAATTGGAAGGGATAGGGGATCATTTAAAAATCTCCACTAAAAACTTTACTGCCAGTTTAAACGGGATTTCAGCCTCAGAATTTCCCCAAATCCCACTCTCTTCAGAGCAATCAATCACTATAGATGCTAAACTTTTGCACACTAGTCTGCCGGAAATTACCTTTGCGGCAGCCTCAGATGAGGGTAGGCCGGTTTTGACCGGGATTTTGACTGAGATTAAAAAAGACTCACTGGAGCTGGTGGCGACTGACGGATTTAGACTAGCCCACAAGACTGCCCAAATTGAAGCCACAAATGGCACAAATTTCCGTTCCTTAATTCCCAGGAAAACCTTTGAAGAGGTTTTAAGGTTAATAGGGGAAGACGCAATGGGTGAGGAGAAAGTGGAGATCTCCACCTCTGAAAACCAAAACCAGATGGTTTTTAAAATTGGCTCAACACTAGTTTCATCCAGGTTAATTGAAGGCCAATTTCCGACCTGGGAAAAGATCGTCCCAACTCAATTTGTCTCTAAAGTTATTGTTGACCGCTCGGAATTAATTAGGGCGGTTAAATTATCCGCGGTTTTTGCCAGGTCTGAGGCTAATATTGTTAAAATTGAAACCACTAAAGATAAATTAAAATTTACTTCAGAGGCCAAGCAAATAGGGGAGCAGGAAACTGATATTGAGGCCAAAATTGAAGGAGAAGAAGTGATAATCGCCTTTAATTCCAAATATTTACTTGATGCTTTAAACGCCTGCCCAGCAGAACAGGTGTCAATTGAATTCTCCGGCAACCTCTCTCCAGCTTTAATTAAACCAATAGGGGAGAAGGATCTGGAATATGTAGTAATGCCAATAAGATTGAGTTAGACGCCATTATAAGAAACTGTTTTAAAATGAAAGACTTGATCTGAATCTAATTTTTCTCCACTATCAGTGCTATAACCTGATTTGATAGTTAAGGTGTAGTCATTACCCAAATCAAATGGTTTATCCGGCATAATTTTAATGGTTTTGTGGTCGCTGGAGAGCTCTGTTCTATAACCTACAGTTGGATCTATATGAATTCTAGTATTATCAGTCACCATTGATTTGTTAAAGGTAATTTCCAGGTCTTGAGTAGGGGAGATAACTGTTACATCACCACCAGAAAGGTTGGTAGAAACTACTTTGACGCCTGAACTGTTTGGGTTTTGGGATTGCTGAGGAGAAGGAGACTGAGAAGCAGTTTTAGGATAAAGCCCAAAACTAAAAACCCCAATTAAAATCAAGCCTAAAGCAATAATTAAGGCAATTATTTTCTGAACTGTGGACATGGGTTAATAATAACAAAAATTATTGGGGATTATCAGCGCCAGTTGGAGTACCAGCGTTTAACCAAGGAGAACTACCATATTCAGCTGGATTACTAGTGGCAACAAATCCTTCGACTGCAAAAACTTGACAAAATTGCCAACTATCATCATCTTTAGTGCCAATTACCGCCAATCCTCGATCAGGAAAAGAGAAACGAACCATATTTGGTCCATATTCTGGAGCAGGTGTTGGCTCTCCAGTTGGTCGACTTCTTAAAAGGGGAGAAATATCAATCACTTCAAACCTGGTTTTTAAAATTGGACCAATAACTACATTTTTGTAAACAACATTATTATTTAAATCAACTATAGTTTTTTCCCGAGTGCCTGCAGGACCATTAAAATAATAAGCTTTATAACCATTTTCCATATCTTTGGTTTGGATAATTCCAAATATTTGTTTAGAAAGTTTATCTAAATCAGGATCACCAACCTGATTCATACTAAAATAAGGCTCATAAAATTGTTGACCAACAACATTGACTATCCAATTTGTAAGATATTTAGCTCTATCTTCTTGAGAAATAACTGTTTTATCTAAAGCTATGTCGTGATTTTTTTGCGAAAGCTCAATATTAGCCGGAGTAGCAGCCATCTCCATATTTTGCTCGGCAAAAGCTATGGTTGCGATTGATGGACTCAAAACCGTACCAATTCCAATTGCTGCAGCTGCAACACGATTTAAGATTTTATGCGTACCTTTTCGAGGAGCTGAATACTGCTCAGACTGAGGCTCTTTTTCCGCCTCATAGATAGGACTTCCAAATCTTGATTTTTCAGTCTCTGTATTTTCTGACATAGCTATATTATACCATGTGTTGCCAAATTATAGGCTACTTCGTATCTTCTTTTTTAAAGTTGGCCAAATTTGTCAAAATATGTTTTAAATATATCTACTTATTATTTACCAATTTTTTGTAATTTTTGCAACCAGCTTTCCGAAAGAATCTGGTTATCTTTCAAAAAAATAGCGAATTCATTGTTCGCGAGTACCTCTTGGTTTCTATTAAAAGTCAAAATGAAAACATTACCCGAGAAAGAATATTCCAATTTAAAATATTTACCCTGAAAAGGGAGTTTTTTTATTAACTGAGCCACTTTACTATCTTGAGCTAGTACTTGCTGATCCTCCTTACTTACATAGCTGTAGTTTTTGTTTGGTTGGGGGCCTTCCTTTGGAGTTTGATTGGAAGAAGATTTAGAAAAAAGCGCTATAAATAATAAACCCAACAGAATAAATCCAATAATTATTAGGGCTAGATATCTATAAAGTCTTAAATTACTCATAATCCTATTTTACCTTTTTAACTGGATAGGCAAATAACCAGGATGTAATTTTGCTTACTGGATAGTCAATTCCAGAAGGTCTTTCTTCTGGGGAGCTGATGCTGCAATTATTAGGATCTCTAATTTTAATCATATTAGACGTAGGATCGGCAGCCTGAATTACAAAGATATGCCCACAGCCACAGGTTGGAAAGTTTATAGAGGAGCCGATGATTAAATAACCGCTACTTGGACGTAAGTATTCTTGTGCAAGGTCTAAATCAAGCTTTCCATTAATAAGGATATTTTTCCCTACCTCTAACCCTACTTGATCAATAAAACTACGATTTGGTTTTTCTCCTTTTCCCAGTGCTGAAACCATGTCAGTACCAACATTACAGACCGAAAATTGAGGAGTAAACATCTCCGCAATCTGAGCAGGAGTAAGTGTCATACCATAAGCGCTTAAAACCATTGCCATAGTAGTAGGTCCGCATCCTGCTCCACTCATATTCTCACAAGCATAAGGATTTTTTCTCCACCGATCATCGTGTTGACAATAAAAAGTTAAGTTGCCAGCTGCTTGGGCACAAGGGTTTTGTTTTGGATCAGCACCACCCACATTTGTGCAAAAACTATTGCTAGGGACAGTTTGAGCATGGATTATCGGTGCTAAGACTCCAAAAAAAAGCAAAAAAGTAATTATTAAAAAAAGATATCTTGACATATTGTTAACACCCTGGTGGGGTGGGATCAAATTGTTTGTTATTTGTTTTTAAATAGGTACTGGCATCTTGACTTAGGAAAAACATCACTGGTAAATTACAAACTCCAGCTTGGCTTAAACCTTGGCTCTTCAGCCAGTCAACTGTCTCTTTTTTGGCAATTTCAGGATCACCTTGGAATATTTCAATCATAAACTGGTCTGCGGCTTTTACATATTGAATATCGTACTTATCAGTTTGGTGGACCTGGCCAGATTTATTACCCAAAGTATTAAGAAACTTCTGTTTTATTTGAGCATCTGGTTCTGATAAAGGCTGAGGGTTATTTAATCGCTCAAAATCTTTGCTTGCAGCCCCAGGTTTATAAGGATTGATTCCTGGGATTAGAGCAGTAGTGGTTGGGTTAGGTTGAGATTTATTAGATGGAGTTAAAAAAAGTGCCACAACTAATAAGATAAAAAATATTATCGCTAAAACAATAATCAATATGACAATTTTCTTACTAGCAAAAAGAGTATTCATATTTTAAATATACCACCCTCAAGGAATTATTGGTGGTGGATTATCTCGGGCTGCTTGCCAATAGTCCCAAAAAGGATTAGCTTTATTTTTAGAAAGATTTTTAATAGCAACTGCATTTATAACCTGATTTTGCCAATTTACATCTCCATGATCAAGTGGAGCTTGTCCGTTTTTACCTCTACCCATTGAGAAAAGTCCCCAAACTCCATCAGGATCAGGGCTACCAACTCCTATAGCAGCTTTAAGTTCAGCTTGGGTAGAGTGGGAGTTGGGGTTATATTTAGGTATGCTCTCACCAGGGATTAAAACATCAAATATATATTTCCAATAAACAGGATCAGCTTTTTGTAAAGCTAATATTAAACCATCGCGTGTCATCGTACAGCCAGGATCCCCAAAGTTGCCAGCATCAGGCTTTAATTTATATCCATTTGGGAAAAAGTCACTTTTTCCAGCGCAATTTTCTTGATTTGGGGGTAGATCTGGACCTCCGCCCGGTATTGATGGGGTGATAACTTTATAAGTAGCGCTAGCTTTATTAACTGCCCAAAAGGTATCTTTGATTGTAGTCACAATAAATGAAACAGTTTTGGGTTGATTGGGTGTTAAGTTAGTTAAAGTCCAGCTGACCGTCCCGTTATTATTTTTACCTTCAACTGATTCCTTAAATTGAGTTCCAGCGGGAACTTGATCAGTAATATCGGCATCAGCATGGCCAGATCCAGTGTAAGTTACGGTTAAGGTGTAAGTTATGTCTTGGCCAATCCCTGAAACTTTGTCTGTCCCAGTTTTAACAAGAATTAGACTGCCTTGGGGGAGAGTGGAAGCCAGGCCGGTGGTAGGGCAGGTTGGTAGCCAAGGGGGGCAAAGGGTAGCATTGTCATTGATGTTAAAAATACTAAACAGTATTGGTAAGGCAACCAGTGCTAAAAGTATGCAAATTGTCCAACCTGCAGGTGTAGTTAAGAGGCTTCGACCCAAAAGACTTGGTGCTGCACCAACTCCTCTGCCAGCAAAACCAAAAATTCCTCTGGCTATGGATGAGCTACTCCGGGTGAAAAAACTAGCTGAATTTCTACCTCCCGGCAAAAGTTGGTTTAAAAAATAACTTCCCAAATTTTTGACCTGTTTAACTGGTTGAATTCTGATTGCAGCTACGCCAACTCTAGATGCAGCTTCACTAGCGATTGGGCCTGCTGGACGCAGGATCTGCCTTCCTCTTGAAGCTAAATTTTGGGCTTGTGCTCTGATTTGGGAGATGGGCATTGTCGCTTGCCTAGAGGTAGGAGATTTAGGTTCAGTATGTATAACCTCCATTTCAGCTGGAGTATGAGTAGTTTGGGGTAGCGGCTGGCCTAAATTGTCCAATTTTTGGATTAATGCTGCTTGTTCTGCTTCTCTGGTTTGAATAGCCGCGGATTTATTTATGGCTGGTCCGGTGATTGGTACTGAAACTTTTCTTAACTCCTCTAACTCTTCCGGGGTGAGTTTTGCTCCATAAATTCCTTTGGGGTGTAAAGCTAGGTCTCTTTTTTTAGCCTCTGCTTTTCTTTTTTTATCTTTAGCCTGCTCTTTTTTAATGTAGTCGACAATGGCGCTTCTCTGGCTTTCTGGTGGTAGGGATTGAATCTGTCTTAAATAAGCCAGCTGCTCAGGAGAAAATCTATTACTAGAGGTATAAGAAGCAATGGCGTGTCCGAGCACCCCTTTTAATTCTGGTTGATTGGCATAACATTCTTCTAAAAACTGATCAAGACGGATTTGGAAACTGTCTTTAAAAGCTGAGGACCAAAGTTTTCTAGGGCCCATCTCTTTGCCTTGGGTGACAGTTTTAACCCAGCGATCATAAAAATAAGGAGAAAATTTAATTAAACTATTAATGTAGGCAGTAACTGGTTTAACATTATCTTTATAAACAAATCTGGTTTTAACCAACTCTTTAATCGCTGATTTGCCATGGTAATCATCAACTAGTTGGATTGCATCAAGGACAGCTTGGAGTTCTTCTAAATACATAAGGCAGGTATGTTACCTTATTAGTTTAAATCAAATCAGCCATTATAATCCAGTGAAATGATATAATTTATCAATGAAATTAAATCTTGGTCAAATCAAAGAAAAAGTGATTCCAATCCTTATAGATGCTGGGGTGACCAAATCTTCCATCTTTGGTTCTTATGTCAGAGGGGAGCAGACAGAAGATAGTGATGTGGATATCCTAGTTGATTTTCCTTCAGGAATGAGCCTATTTGATGTGGTGGAATTACAATATAAGCTTGAAGATGCATTAGGAAAGTCAGTTGATTTGGTTGGGTACAAAACAATTAAACCACGGCTTAAACAATACATTCTCTCAGAACAAATTCCAATTTTATGAAAAAAGACTTTCGAGTCTATCTTGATGATATTATTGATTGTTGCGATAGAATTGCAAGCTACATTCAAAATAAAAATAAAGAAGCATTTGATAATGATATTGAGTTATAAGATGCAGTAATCCGTAGGTTAGAAATTATTGGTGAAGCAATTAACCGTTTGCCATAGGATTTTAAAGAAGCACATAGTGAAATTGCCTGGAGAAATGCCATAGGAATGAGAAATATTCTGATTCATGGGTATGATGAAGTAGAAATAGATCAGGTTTGGTTAACAGTAACTGAGATACTACCCCCATTTAAAAACCAAATTGAAAACTTACTTAAAGAATTAGAATAATTTACTAATCACAACTGCTGTTTCAAGAGTTCAGCTGGATTGGTGGTAATTAGCTGATGCTCATCTTCTGAAGAAATGACTCTCATTGCTACGTGTGATGGCCCGGCAAAAAATAATCCTTGACCGACACCTGAGGACAAAAGAAGCCTTTTTTCTCCCTCCGACAGGTTAAAAGTTTTAGCGATCAGATCAATCGCAGCTGGGGATTGTTTGAGTAGGACTTGGATAGAAGAGTTAGTAATAATTTCCTTACCCCGGTCAGTGGCTAAAAAGTCTTCGACATCTTGAGTGATTGTTGTTACCCCCAAATAATATTTCCTTGCCCTTTTGCACATCTCGACCAAAAAATCGGCTGAATCGGCATTCTTCATCATATACCAAGCCTCATCTACGATCAGCAATCTCCTTTTGGTAGTTGCTCTGACTTGGGTCCAGATATAATCTAAGATTAAATACATTGCCAGTGGACGAAGCTGATCGGCCAACTCTCTAATCGAAAAAACAATCAGTTGATTATTTAAATTCAAATTGGAAGGAGCAGAGAAGATCCCAGCCAAAGAGCCTTTAATAAACCGCTCCAGCCTGAAGGATAACTCCTGGGCTCGGGGGTCTTCCATCCCCAGTAAAATTTTATACAAATCCTCCATTAACGGTGGAGTTTGGGTTTGGGTTTCGGGGTCTTGGGTTATACCCTTAAGGCGGTAAGTTTGAATAATCGCCCGGTCTAAGATTGCCGCTTGTGAAGGATCAAGCTCACCCAAAACCAGTTTTAAAAATCCGGTCAGGTTTAAGGCCTTCCGGCCTAACTCATTTTCGCCAGGGGTGGCAATGGTAGAGAGGTCAAAAGGGTTAATTTTAACCGGTGAACCTGAGGAGAAGCTAATATATTCACCACCCACTGATTCAGCCAGCCTCCTATACTCTTGTTCCGGGTCAATGACGATCACCTGGGTGCCAAACATGAGCGACCTTAAGGCTTCAAGTTTAACAAAATAAGATTTTCCGGATCCCGATTTTGCAAATACTGTCATATTTGCGTTCTCTAAAGTATACCGGTCAAATACGATCAAACTTCCGTTGTGCTCATTAATTCCATAGATCAAACCTTCATTGGCAGTAAGCTCAGAAGTGGTAAAAGGGAAAGTGGTGGCAAGGGAAGTAGTATCCATATTATGGCTGAGTTTGAGTAAATCCTGCCCGAGTGGCATGGTAGTTAAAAATGCATCTTCCATCTGGAGGGAAGTAGTCCGGGCTGTAATAGAGATGGAACCCAAGGTCGACTCGACCAGTTTTGAGGTATTATTTAAATCTTCTTTAGTTTCTGAGGGTACGGTCACATAAAGCCCAAAGTTGAAAAATCTTTCTGCGCCTTTGGCCAAC
>Ga0209515_10003067_pt1 | contig 24463 bp, 24 predicted proteins | sample Subgroupgradi54m_FD_187454 | JGI IMG/M metagenome (GOLD analysis project Ga0209515, IMG submission 187454) | Subsurface groundwater microbial communities from S. Glens Falls, New York, USA - GMW60B uncontaminated upgradient, 5.4 m (SPAdes)... ... | reverse complement strand
CCTCGGCTTCCCAGGGTTGTGCTTTATTGGCTGGATTTTGCGGATTGAGGGCGACTTCGCGATAGGTGAAGCCGGGGTATTTTTGATGCAGCATGTGCATCAACTGGGTGGCGGCAAACGACGGTACACTTTCCTGAAAAAAGGCGTCCGGGTTCTGCGCCAGAATCGGTTTGATGTGATCGTTGGTGTATTTGCGGATCGACAGCGCCATTTCCATTTGCGTGCGGGTGACGCGCTGCAATTCCTCGAACGCCGATTTGCGCAGGGTGTGGTACATCAGCACGGCGCTGATCAGCAACATGCCGATCACCGTGGATAGCAATACCAGATTGAATTTCAGCCTGAAGCTCATGTGTCAGTGGGCGGTCACCGCTGGTTGCGGTCACCTTGTTATCGTCTTGCGTTGAGTGAATTCCTGCCAGGCTGCCTGATTCCAGCCTCTGTCAAAGCCCCTGCCCCGAGAAGCAATTAACGGCGGCTGACGTGAAAACTTTAACAGACTGCGGTGACTGCTGTACAGCGCGCTGCATGCACGGCGTCGCGTATTTGCTGCGGATTGTCACAGGCTTGTGCCAGGGCGCCCGCATCGACAGAACGGGCTGCTGCCAACGCCGTCAGCAGCCGCGTTTGCTGCGGATAGTCGCACTGTTCCAGCCCCAGTCGCCCGCGCGCATCGCACAGACAGGCGTTGAGCAGGTCGGCGAAACGTTCCGGTTTGCGCCAGGCGTCGCAACGCTCCAGCAGGCGCACCACGGCCGCTGCCGAAAATGTTTGCGACGCGTGTACATTGCCGTGTTCGCGCGCGGTCAGCAACGCCAGATCGCGCACCGCATTGGGGATTTTCAGTCGCTGACACAGTTTCTCCAGCAGTTTGACGCTGCGTTCTTCGTGGCCGATATGGCGCGGCAACAGGTCGGCCGGGGTGGTGCCCTTGCCCAGATCATGGGTCAACGCAGCAAAGCGAATCGGCAGGTTGAAATCCTGACGCGCGGCGTAATCGACCACCATCATCACGTGCACATAGGTGTCGATTTCGGGGTGGTAGTCGGCGCGCTGCGGCACGCCATCCAGCGCTTCAAGCTCCGGCAGGATGCGTTCGAGTGCATCGCACTGGCGCAGGATGTCGAACATGCGCGACGGTTTTTGCTCCATCAGCCCGCGCGCCAGTTCCTGCCAGACGCGCTCGGGCACGAGCGCGTCCAGTTCCCCGGTATGGGCAATGTCCTGTCCCAGCACCACCGTTTCCACCGCTACGGTGAACGCACCATAGCGTGCCGCAAAACGCGCCAGACGCAATACGCGCAGCGGGTCTTCGATAAACGCCGGGCCAACGTGACGGAGGATTTTTTTGTGCAGATCGCGCGCGCCGTGGTAGGGGTCGATCAACTCGCCCAACCCGCCCTCCGGCAAGACTTCGCGTGCCATGGCATTGATGGTCAGATCACGGCGTGCCAGATCCTGCTCCAGTGTGACATCGGGTGCCGCATGAAAGGAAAATCCCTTGTAGCCCGGGGCCGTCTTGCGCTCGGTGCGCGCCAGTGCGTATTCATCGTGCGTTTCGGGATGCAGGAACACCGGGAAGTCGGCACCGACCGGTTGGAACCCCAGGTCGAGCATCTGTTGCGGCGTCGCACCCACGACCACGAAGTCACGATCCTGGATCTGCGCCTCCGGCAGCCCCATCAAACTATCGCGCACACTGCCGCCGACGGCGTAGATTTTCATTTCGACTCCGTAAAGTCAAAAGCAACCGCCAACGCAGAGACGCGGAGAACGCAGAGGTTCGCAGAGAACTGCAAGAGCATCTTTGGTTTTCTCTGCGAGCCTCTGCGTCCTTTGCGCCCTCTGCGTTGGCGGTTGTCTCTCAAGGCAACTCCGTGCTGCCCGCTTCCTTCGGTGCGATCACGCCCAGTCGTGCTTTGATCGATTGCGGTTTGCCTTCCCATAGCGCGGCGTAGTCAACGGCGTTGGAGATCACGTGTTTGACGTAGTCGCGGGTTTCGGTGAACGGAATCGTTTCGGCAAAAATCGCGCCTTCGACCGGGCCGTTCAAGCTGGCGCGCCAACTGCGCGAGCGGTGCGGGCCGGCGTTATAGGCGGCGGAGGCGAGCAGGGCCGATTGATCCAGATCGTCGAGCACCATCTTGAAATAATGAGTGCCGAGCAGAATGTTGGTGTCGATTTCCTTCAGATCGCTGCGGCGGTAATTTTTCAGCCCCAGTTTTTGCGCCACCCAGTGCGCGGTGCGCGGCATGATTTGCATCAAGCCGTGTGCACCCGCCGACGAGTGGGCCAGTTGGGCAAAACGCGATTCCTGTCGAATCAGGCCGTAGATTATCGCGCTGTCCAGATTCAGGCGGCTCGCCTGTTCCTGCATCAGCGCTTGGTGCGGGCTGGGAAAGCGCAGCGCAAAATCGTGTTCGAGGCGGGTGCGATCGGCGGCATTGATCGAACGGTCGAGGATATCCTTGCGCCGCGCCAATTCGGACGCCGCCAGCAATTGACGGTCATTCAAACCACGCAGGCCCCAATTCCATTCGCGGTTGCCCTCAAGCGTCAGACCGAGCTGATAGAACGCCAGCGCGCGCTGGAAATGCGGGCTGCTTTCGGCCGCTTGCATTTCCTCGGCGGCGGGTGGCTGGGCGCGCGGCGGCGTGACAATCTGCAACCCCAGCTCTTCCTGCGCCAGCTTGCCGTAGAACGTGTATTGCAAGGCCAGCTGCATGAATTGCACGCGTGCCTTATCCGTCATATTTGCTGCCACCCCCGGTGTCTGGCTCTGCGCCTGATAGGCGCGGCCCAGCCAATAGGTCCAGGTTTGCTCGCGTTGCAGCGCCAGCGGCATGCGTTCGATTACCTGGCGCACTTCTTTCCAGTCTTGTGCGCGCAGCGCGGCACGCGCATGCCATTCGAACACGGCTTCGGAAAAAACTACCGGGACTTCGCTCTGCGCGGCGAACTGCTGTGCCTTGATAAACCAGGACAGTGCCGCCGGTTTCAGCTCGCGTGCGCCTGACAAACCGATCTGGCCCCAGACCTGGGCCTGTTCCGCCGCAGTGAGTTGTTTGACCAGTGCACCTTCCGCCTGCGTGGCGGCGACGTCGGGATTAGTGGCAGCGATACGGATCATGGCCAGCACCAGCAATTCATGATCGGTGGCATCGCGCAGTGTGTTCGGATGCTGGGTCAGCCAGCGCGCAGCGTTCTTGCCAATCTGCTCCAGTGCCGGTAGCGCCGGTTCGGACAGGTATTCAGCGGTGCGTTTCGCGGCCGAAAAATAATTGGCCTCCACCAGCACGCGCAAGCGTTGCCAGAGGTCGTCGCGTTTGAAGCGGCCGGCACTCACCAGCGCCTCCGTGAGCGCGGTGCAACCTGGGCCGAGGGCGCGGCGCGCCAGCAATTGGGCACGCGCTGGCTCGGTCACCGTGTCGGCTTCCTGGGGGTTAGCTTCCCGCCGCTCTTTCTCTTTCAGATAACGCGAGAGCAGGGTGTAGCACGCTATTTCGCGTTCGTCGTTGAGCACCCACTGCGTGCGCTGCGCATCGAAGGTCGCCCACTCGCCGGTTTCGCCCAGTTTGAACAACCAGTCGCGGCGCAGCAGATCGGCGGCCAGACTGCTGGAGTGCTGCTGCAACCAGGTGTCGATGTCGCGGTATAGTGCTGCGCGCTCGTCATCGGGCAGATTGGTCAGATGCGTGCTGAGTGCCCAGTATTCGACATACTCGCGCAGGGGATGCTGTTTACTTTGCTGCGCCAGTTCCTGCAAACGTTTGACATCCGCGCTGGAGCGTGCATTGCTGGTGAATAGTTGATGCGCACGCAGTACCGCTTCGTCTTCATTCGGGACCGCAGCGGCGGCCGTGCGTGCGGTGGCGTCCGCAGCACCCCCGGCCAGCGCGAGGCAGCAGAACCAAGGTAAAAATTTTTTGAATGAAACGCTCGAGTACACTGTGTTTGTCCTGTCTTTTTTGTCAGCATAGCATGCACCGATGAGCACAACGATGATGAATAAACTTCCTCTGCGTCAAGAATTGTTGCAACGGCGGCTGACCCTGCCACCGGCCGAACGCGCGCAAGCGGAACTGGCGCTGGGCGAGTCGTTGCGCGCCTGGTTTGTCGGCGCCGGAGCGCAATTGCAGTGTATCGGCGCCTACTGGCCGATCCGTGGCGAGCCCAACCTGCGCCCCTTGTGGTATGCCCTGAGTACGACGCGCACCCTTGCCTTGCCGGTCAGCAGCGCTCGGCAGCCGCTGCGTTTTCTGCGCTGGACGCCGGATCAAGCGATGGAGCGCGACAGCTATGGCATCACGGTGCCGCAGGGCAGCCCAGCCGTGCATCCCGATTGTGTGCTGATGCCCAGCCTGGGGTTCGATCGCCAGGGTTACCGGCTCGGTTATGGCGCCGGGTTTTACGACCGCACCCTGGCCCACTGGGAGCAGGAAGGTTTGCCGCGTCCGGTGCTGGTGGGTGTGAGCTTCGCCTGCGGCGTCATCGAAACACCTTTTCATCAGGCGCATGACGTGCCGATGGATTGGTGTCTGACTGAACGTGGGATGCAGGCGGTAGCGTCAGATTGAGGTTTCCCTCATGTATTGAAACCTCAATCGTGGCAGGAGAAAAACAAGCGCCAACGCAGAGGACACAGAGCGCGCGGAGGTGCGCAGAGAAAAGCGAGAAAGACTTTCTCTGCGCGCCTCCGCGTTCTCTGTGTCTCTGCGTTGGCGCTTGTCTTTGACTGATTGATCTGACTTATTTACGCAGGGTTCACTGCTGCGCCGCGTGCATGGTTTTCCACCAGGCGGCAAACGCCTCGCCCGACAGGGCGCGGCTGAACCAGAATCCCTGCACCATGTCGCAGCCGAGTTGGCGCAGCAGCAGCAGGGTTTGTTCATCCTCCACGCCTTCGGCGACTGCTTTGAGATCAAAGTTGTGGGCCAGGTCGATCACCGAGCGCACGATCTGTACATCGCCGCGACTGCGCAGCAGATTGGCGATGAACAGGCGGTCGATTTTCAGTTCGTTGAGCGGGAAGCGTTGCAGGTAGGCGAGTGAGGAATAGCCGGTGCCGAAGTCATCAATCGACAGGCGCACATCGAGCGCCTTGAGTGTTTGCAGCATCTGGATCGAATGGTCGATGTCGTGAATGATCGAACTTTCCGTCACTTCAAAGGTGAGCCGTTCGGGTGACACGCCCCAGGCTTGCAAGGCTTGCCAGACCAGATCGGGTAGATGGTTATCGCTCAGCATGCGCGCCGACAGGTTGACACTGATGCTGATGTCGATGCCGTGCCGCACGAAGCCGGCGATCTCGCGCAACACGGTATTCAGCACGAACTGCGTCAAGCCACGCGTCAGGCCGCTGTTTTCCGCGATCTCGGCAATCAGCGCTGGCGAGACGGCGCGGCCATCGGCGCGGGTCCAGCGCACCAGTGCTTCTGCAGAGTGACAACGGCCGTTGCGCAAGTCGATCTGCGGCTGATAGTGCACGTGCAGTGCATTGGCTTGCAGCGCCTGGCGCAGTTCGACTTCGAGCATGCTGCTGTGGCGTGCCTGCTCGCCGGTGCTGGCCTGATACAGGGCGTAGCTCATTTCCGTACGCCGCACTTCCTGCAAGGCATAGTCGGCGGTTTCAATCAACTCCTGCGCTTCCAGCGCGTGATCGGGATAGCAGGCAATGCCGATGCTGGGACGCATGTGCACGGTGCTGCCTTCGACCATGAAATCGACTTCCAGGAATTTGAGTAGCTTGGTCGCGGTGACCACCGCCACCGTCGGTGAGGGCAGACTCGGCAGCGCGAGCCAGATGCAATCGGGCGAGACCCAGCTGTAACGGTCAATCGGCCGCAGCACGCTTTCCATGCGCTGGCGCACATTGTGCGACACCTTGCGCGCGCGGGGCGCATCGGCCGCCGCCAGCAGGCGATCGCTGCGGCGCAGGTCGAGCATCATCAAGGCGGTGTTGCGCGTGGTATCGCCCTCCTGAATCTGCTGATTGAGGAAGGCCAGGAATTCGGCGGCACCCAGTTCAATCGGGGCGGCGATTTCGGAGCGAGGGGCGCTCAGGGCGCCCGGCGAAGCAGTCAGTGTCATTGCAGCGGGTAGTGTTGCAAGTGCTGTCCATCATACAAGCAATCGAAACGGGTAGGGTGGGTGCACAACGCGATGAACCCAGTGTAGTCCGTAAGAACGTCGGGGTGGAGTCTATAAATCCAACCCGATGCGGGTTCGGTGACGTTTAGTCGCTTTTTTGCTGCACGGTGTTTTGATCCAGATGCGCATCGCGCAGATTCAGGCCATAGGCACCGGCGGACAAGCCGCGCACGATGCGCAAACCTTCCTGAGCAGCAGCATTCTGCTGCAACAGATCTGCCTCGCGGGGCTGCGGCAGGACGGTTTTGTCCGGCCCCGTCAGGATCAGCACACGCGGCTGCAAGCGATGCACCTTGTTGAGGGCGATGATGGTAGCGACTTCGCCGGAGCTCAGCTCCACCAGCGAACCGACAGGAAACACGCCAATTGCCAGGGCAAACTGTTCCACCAGCGCCGTGTGAAAATGGCTGCCACTCCACTGATACAATGCCAGCAAACCATCGTGCGGCGACATCGCTGGCGCATAGGGGCGCGCGCTGGTGATCGCGGCAAAAGTATCGGCGATCGCGGCCATGCGGCCGTACAGGCTGATCTGGCGGGTGTGCAAACCACAGGGATAACCCTGACCATTTTCGCGTTCGTGGTGCTGGGCGATGCCGCGTTCGACTTCTTCGGCGAGGGTGCCGCGGGTGGAGAGTTCCTGCAAGCCGAGATGGACGTGTTGCTTGATCACGGCAAACTCGGCCGTGGTCAGTGCGCCGGGCTTTTCCAGCAATTCGCGTGGCACGCGCAATTTACCGACATCGAGCAGCAGTCCGATGGTGCCCAGATGCTGCATCTGTTCTTTGGGAAACCCCAGGTAACGCCCCAGCGCCAGCAGGTACACGGCGACGCGAATGCTGTGCCCATAGGTTTGCGCGCTTTGCTTGCGGATGCGCGACAGCCACAGCAGGGCATCCGGGTTACGGATCACGCTGTCCACCATTTCGGTAATCACTTCATTCACTGCCGACAGTCCCAGTGGCACCCCTTCCTGCACATCCGTCAGCAGCATGTCAACAATCTGCCGGGTTTGCGCATAGACTCGCCGCGCATCGTGCAATTCGCGCTCCACCGATTGCAGATCGGGATGAAAGGTCAGGCGAATATGGCTGGGCAATTCCAGCGATTGCGCCAGCTTCTCGGTGTCTTGCTCGATGCGCAGTCCGAGTGTCTGTCCCGACGTTCCGGGGCCCGTGGGCGTGCCGAGGAAATTCTTGAAAATGCGCTGAATCAGCGAGGGCGAGCGCGAATAATCGGGCAGCGATAACGCCGCCTTCATCTGCTCAAAGCGCGTGCTGGCGGCGTTTTGCTGTGCGCGCAGCGCAGTGGTGGTGGCGCTCGCGGCGGGCTCTTTGTCGGCAGATGTTTTGTGCGCCAGCAGGTTTGGCACCTCTGGAGCATTCCACGGTGCGTCGTTGCCGGGGGCCAGATAACGCACCGCCAGCGGGCCCGCCGCACGGTGCGGGTCGATATAGACAAACGTGCAGTACTGCCGCATCTGCGCCAGGTCTTGCGGCGTTTCCATCAGCAAGCCCTGCATGGCGAAGGGTGTGTCCAGCCAGGGGCGATCGAGCTCGGCGACGAACATGCCGATCTGCAAGGCATCCACCGGAATCGGCAGGTAGCTTTGCTGCGCTGGAGTGAAACGGGATGAATCCAAGTGAACCTCGGGGTTTTTTACAGACCGAGGCGCTCCCATATGCTGCGCGTGGCCTGGGCCTGATTCAGGGTATAGAAATGCAACCCCGGTGCGCCACGGTCCAGTAGTTGCTGGCACAAGCCAGTCACTACATCCAGACCGAAGGCGCGGATAGAAGCGATATCGTCACCAAAGCCAGCCAGCTTGAGGCGAATCCAGCGCGGGATTTCCGCACCGCAGGCGTCGGAAAAACGCAGGAGCTGGGTCGTGTTGGTGATCGGCATGATGCCCGGTACCACCGGGATCGAAACGCCGCGCGCCTGCACTGCTTCGACGAAATGGAAATAGGCATCGGCATTGTAGAAATACTGGGTGATGGCTGAATGCGCACCCGCTTGGGCCTTGCGCACAAAATTATCCAGATCGTCGGCGGGCGACTTCGCTTGCGGATGATATTCGGGATAAGCCGCCACTTCGATGTTGAACCAGTCACCGGTTTCCGTGCGAATGAATTCGACCAACTCATTGGCATAACGAAACTCGCCGATTTCACTGCCCATGCCGGACGGCAAATCACCGCGCAAAGCCACCACGTGGCGAATGCCGTTCTGTTTGTACTGATTCAGAATGGCGCGGATGTTGTCTGCACTGGAACCTACGCAGGAGAGATGGGGAGCGGCGTCGAACCCGGCCTGCTGGATTTCCAGCACGGTTTCCAGGGTGCGATCGCGGGTCGAACCACCCGCACCAAAGGTGACTGAAAAGAATTTCGGCTGGAGTTGCGCCAACGCATCACGCGCGACGCGCAATTTCTCCTGACCTTCGGCGGTCTTGGGCGGGAAAAATTCAAAACTGAAGGTGCGCGACATCGGTCTCTACTCTCAAGATTGTGTGCGGGGACGGCCACGCAATAGCGAAGCCAGCGCCCAGGAAAAAACGCTGTACAGGATTGCGCCCAGCAAGCCGGACAGAAAATCGGTGACGATAAAACTCTTCAGCACCGAGCCGACAAACCAGAACAGCAAGCCATTGATGACAAAAATGAACAGTCCCAGCGTTAGCAGTGTCACCGGCAAGGTCAGCAGCACCAGTAGTGGGCGGATCAGCGCATTGGCCAGCCCGAGAATCACCACCGCCAGCATCGCCGCACCAAAGCCTTCAACGTGCACGCCATTGACAAGGCCGGCCACGGCAAACAAGGCCAGTGCGTTCAACAACCACAGCAGTAATATCTTCATGCTCAACTCCTGTCGGCGATTGCAGTCGGCGGTCGGCTGCAATGTCGTGCCAGCGCCGCCGACTGCCGACCGCAACCGCCGACGGTTCTTAATACCGATAGTGCGCCGACTTGTACGGACCTTCCTGCGGAACACTGATGTACTTTGCCTGTTCCTCGGTCAGCGTAGTCAACTGCGCATTCAGTTTCTTCAATTGCAGACGCGCCACTTTTTCATCCAGATGTTTCGGCAGCACATAGACCTGACCCTTATCATAGGAATCGTTGTGCGCCCACAGTTCGATCTGCGCAATCGTCTGATTGGCGAACGATGAACTCATCACATAGCTGGGGTGACCGGTGCCGCAACCGAGGTTCACCAGACGGCCCTGTGCCAGCAGGATGATGCGCTTGCCATCCGGGAAAATGATGTGGTCCACCTGCGGTTTGATTTCCTCGGTCTTGCATTTGCTTAACGAGGCGACATCAATTTCGTTATCGAAGTGGCCGATGTTGCAGACGATCGCCTGATCCTTCATTTTCGCCATGTGGTCGAACGTGATCACGTGATAGTTGCCGGTGGCAGTGACGAAAATGTCGGCCTTGTCGGCGGCGTAATCCATCGTCACCACACGGTAGCCTTCCATCGCTGCCTGCAAGGCACAGATCGGATCGATCTCGGTCACCCATACCTGCGCCGACAGCGCGCGCAAGGCCTGCGCCGAACCTTTGCCGACATCGCCATACCCGGCAACGACGGCAACCTTGCCCGCCACCATCACATCGGTCGCGCGCTTGATGCCATCGACCAGCGATTCGCGGCAGCCATACAGGTTGTCGAATTTGGATTTGGTGACAGAGTCGTTGACGTTGATCGCCGGGAAGGCCAGATCGCCGCGTGCCGACATTTGATACAGGCGATGCACGCCGGTGGTGGTCTCCTCCGTCACGCCCTTGATCTGCGGCAGACGCTTGGAATACCAGGCTGGATCTTTCGCCAGCGTTTCCTTGATCGCAGCAAACAGACATTCCTCTTCTTCACTGCCCGGCGTGCCTAGCACAGCCAGATCCTTCTCGGCTTTCACACCCAGATGCAGCAGCAAGGTCGCATCGCCGCCATCATCCAGAATCATGTTCGAATATTGCGGCCCCTGAGCACCATCCGCCCATTCAAAAATGCGGTGGGTATAGTCCCAGTATTCCGTCAGCGTTTCACCCTTGTAGGCAAACACCGGTGTACCGGTGGCGGCAATCGCCGCGGCGGCGTGATCCTGCGTCGAGAAAATATTGCACGACGCCCAACGCACTTGCGCGCCCAGCGCTTGCAACGTTTCGATCAGCACCGCAGTCTGAATCGTCATGTGCAGCGAGCCGGTAATGCGCGCGCCTTTGAGCGGCTGGCTGGCGGCGAACTCCTCGCGGATCGCCATCAGCCCCGGCATTTCGGTTTCGGCAATCCTGATCTCTTTACGGCCCCAATCGGCCAGACCCAGATCGGCCACATGAAAATCTTTGAATTCGGATTTGATCACAGCACTCATCTTTCACTCCTAACATGGTTGAGAAAGACTGGCGGAGGGGAGGAGAAGTACTTCAGACACACTCACCCATTCCAGCACAGTCGGGTGAGCGCAGTTTGATTCGGATTCCGAGCCTGGGACGGCATCAACAGATACCACCTCGCAGCGCTCCTCGGAAGGGGCGTATTTTAGCGCAGTTGGGCGGCCGGGCCAAGGCCCGCAACAGCGCCCTACGAAACCATCAGGTCTTTCAGGGCAGTCACCAGTGCCGCGCACTGCGCATCTGTCCCCACGGTAATCCGCAAGTACTGTTCAATCCGTGGCAAATTGAAATGGCGCACGATGATGCTGCGTTCGCGTAGTTTGCTGGCGAGTGTGGTGGCGTCGTGCTTGGGGTGACGGGTGAAGATGAAATTGGCGGCGGAGGGGATGGTTTCGAAGCCGAGAGTTTGCATGTCCTTGACCAGTTGCGCGCGGGTAGCAATGACCTGGTGGCGGGCGTGCTCGAAGTAGGCTTGATCCTTGAACGCGGCGACAGCACCGGCGATGGCGAGGCGATCGAGTGGGTAGGAGTTGAAGCTGTTTTTGATGCGCTCCAGTCCGGTGATCAAATCGCTGTGGCCCATGGCGAAACCGACGCGCAGGCCGGCGAGGGCGCGTGATTTGGAACAGGTTTGCACGACCAGCAGGTTGGGGTAGTGGTTCACCAGACTCGCTGCGCTGGCAATATCTTCCGCGTCAGCAAAATCAATATAGGCCTCGTCAATCACCACCACCGCATCGGGCTGTTGTTGCAGCAGGCGTTCGATGTTGGCGAGCGGCAGGGCGTGGCCGGTGGGCGCATTGGGGTTGGGGAAGATGATGCCGCCCGCAGGCTGCTGATAATCCTCGACCGCGATGGCAAAATTTTCGCGCAGCGGCACGGTGCGGTATTGCACGTCGTAGAGGCCGCAATACACCGGGTAGAAACTGTAGGTGATGTCGGGGAACAGCAGCGGCTTGTCGTGCTCATCGTGTTTCAGCAAACCCTGAAACACGAAGGCCAGCACTTCGTCCGAACCGTTGCCGACAAAGATTTGCTCGGCGTGCAGGCCATGATATTCGGCGATGGTGTGCTTGAGTTCGCTGGCGTTGGGGTCGGGGTAGAGCTTGAGCTGGTCGCTGGTGGCCGCACTGATGGCGGCCAGTACCCTGGGCGACGGGCCGTAGGGATTTTCGTTGGTGTTGAGCTTGATCAGGTTGGCGATCCTGGGTTGTTCGCCCGGTACATAGGGCACCAGATCGTGTACAACGCGGCTCCAGAAGCGGCTCATGGCGGATTGTCGGGACACATTAGGGAAGGCGTGAATGGTATCATGCGACCCTGTTCGATCCCCTCACGAAACCCCATCATGCGCAAGGCAGAAGTCACCCGCAACACGCTGGAAACGCAGATCAGCGTGAAGATCAATCTGGATGGCAGCGGTCAGCAAAAGCTGAATACCGGCGTGCCCTTCCTCGATCACATGCTCGATCAGATCGCGCGCCATGGCATGGTGGATCTGGAGATCGAAGCCAAGGGCGATTTGCACATTGATGCGCACCACACGGTGGAAGATATCGGCATCACCCTCGGTCAGGCCTTTGCGAAAGCGGTGGGCGACAAGAAAGGATTGCGCCGCTATGGTCACGCCTATGTGCCGCTCGACGAAGCACTGTCGCGCGTGGTGGTGGATCTGTCGGGTCGCCCCGGACTGGAATTCCATGTGCCGTTCAAGCGCGCGATGATCGGCGCCTTCGATGTTGACCTGACGCATGAATTTTTCCAGGGTTTTGCCAATCACGCACTGGTGACGCTGCACATCGACAACCTGCGTGGTGAGAATGCGCACCATCAGTGCGAAACCGTGTTCAAGGCCTTTGGTCGCGCGCTGCGCATGGCGATGGAGCTTGACCCGCGCGCCGCCGGGGTGATTCCTTCAACCAAAGGGACGCTTTGAATGGTGTGACAGGTGACCCGTGACGGGGTACAAGACTCCGCTCCGCCCCCCCCGTCACTCGTCACGCCTCACCAGTCACGCGTCACCGAATTTATGACTACCATTGCAATCGTTGATTACGGCATGGGCAACCTGCGTTCGGTGGCCCAGGCGATGCAGCATGTCGCGCCAAAGGCCACGGTCAAAATCAGCAGCAGCGCCAGCGAGATTCTTGCCGCCGACCGGGTGGTGCTGCCGGGCCAGGGCGCCATGCCCGACTGCATGCGCACTCTACGTGAGTCCGGCCTGCTCGAAGTTGTCCTTAAGGTGGCGGAAAACACACCGTTATTGGGCGTATGCGTGGGCGAGCAAATGCTGTTTGATTGGAGCGCCGAGGGCGATGTCGCCGGGCTGGGGCTGATGCCCGGCAAGGTGATCCGTTTCCCCGCCGAACGCATGGTGCAGCCGGACGGCAGCCGTTTGAAAGTGCCGCACATGGGTTGGAACCGTGTGCACCAGACCCGGCCGCATGCACTGTGGCAGGGCATTGAAGACAACAGTTACTTTTATTTTGTGCACAGCTACTATGTTGTTCCGCACGATCCCGCGCTCACCGTCGGTGAGGCGGACTATGGCGCGCCTTTTGCATGTGTGGTGGCGCGCGACAATATTTTTGCCACCCAGTTTCATCCGGAAAAAAGTGCCGCGACCGGGCTTAAACTGTACGAAAATTTTGTTCACTGGAACCCCTAACTTTTCTTCTCTCCCATCATGTTGCTGATCCCTGCAATCGACCTGAAAGACGGTCAGTGTGTGCGCCTCAAACAGGGCGACATGGACAAAGCCACCATTTTCTCCGACGACCCTGGCGCGATGGCACGCCGCTGGCTGGCGCAGGGCGCGCGACGGTTGCATCTGGTTGACCTGAACGGCGCCTTTGCCGGCAAGCCGAAAAACGAAGCGGCGGTCAAAGCCATCCTCAAGGAAATCGATGGTCAAATCCCCGTACAACTGGGCGGTGGTATTCGCGATCTGGATACGATTGAACGCTATCTCGACGGCGGGCTGAGCTACATCATCATCGGCACCGCCGCAGTGAAAAACCCCGGCTTTCTGCACGATGCCTGCAGCGCCTTCCCCGGACAGATCATCGTCGGCCTGGACGCCAAGGAGGGCAAGGTGGCGACTGATGGCTGGAGCAAACTGACCGGCCATGACGTCCTCGATCTGGCGCAGAAATTTCAGGACTATGGTGTCGAGAGTGTCATTTATACTGACATCGGACGCGATGGCATGCTGTCCGGCGTGAACATCGACGCCACCGTCCGGCTGGCGCAGGGCTTGACGATTCCTGTTATCGCCAGCGGCGGCCTGGCCAGCATGGTGGATGTGGAGCGCCTGTGCGAAGTTGAACACGAAGGTATCGAAGGCGCCATCTGCGGCCGCGCGGTTTACGACGGCAACCTCGATTTCGCCCAGGCGCAGGCCAAGGCAGATGAACTGAACGGTGAAACCGAATAACTTAAAAACAACCGCCAACGCAGAGACACAGAGGGCGCGGAGGATCGCAGAGAAGTTCAAAGGTTTTCTCCGCGAGCCTCTGTGTCCTCCGCGTCTCTGCGTTGGCGGTGGAAGTTAATACAATGCTCGCTAAACGCATCATCCCCTGCATGGACGTGACCGGTGGTCGGGTCGTCAAGGGGATCAACTTTGTCAATCTGATCGACGCTGGTGACCCGGTCGAGATCGCGCGCCGCTATGACGATCAGGGCGCGGATGAGCTGACCTTTCTCGATATCACCGCCTCCAGCGATCAGCGCGATTTGATTCTGGAAGTGATCGAAGCGGTCGCGTCGCAAGTCTTCATTCCGCTCACCGTCGGCGGCGGCGTGCGTGTGGTCGAGGATGTGCGGCGCTTGCTCAACGCGGGTGCTGACAAGGTCTCGATCAACACCTCGGCGGTGCAAAATCCGCAGCTGGTGCGCGATGCCAGCGCACGTTACGGATCGCAATGCATCGTGGTCGCGATTGATGCCAAACGCAGTGGTGAGAATACCTGGCAGGTCTATACCCACGGCGGACGCAATGCGACTGGGTTGGACGCCGTCGAATGGGCGCAACATATGGCGCAGTTGGGCGCGGGCGAAATTCTGCTCACCAGCATGGACAAGGATGGTACGCGCAGCGGTTTTGATCTGGCGTTGACGCGCGCGATCAGCGATGCGGTGCCGATTCCCGTGATTGCCAGCGGTGGTGTCGGCAGCCTCGATGATCTGGCCGATGGCGTGAACATTGGCCGCGCCGATGCGGTATTGGCGGCCAGTATTTTTCACTACGGCCAACATACGGTGGGCGAAGCCAAGCGCCACATGGCGGCGCGCGGCATTCCGGTGAGATTATGATGAACACAGACGGGCTGGGCAATTGGTTAGATAAGGTGAAGTGGGATGCACAAGGCCTGGTGCCAGTGATCGCACAGGAACTGGGCAGCCACAAGGTGCTGATGTTCGCCTGGATGAACCGCGAAGCCCTGCAAAAAACTGTCGCGACGAAACAGGCACACTACTGGTCCCGTTCGCGCAACAAGCTGTGGCACAAGGGTGAAGAATCCGGCCACACGCAGCAGGTGCACGACGTGCGGCTCGATTGCGACGAAGATGTGATTCTGCTGACGGTCGAGCAACACGGCGGTGTCGCCTGTCACACTGGGCGGCACAATTGTTTTTTCCAGCAACTGCAAGGCGATGTGGATCATGCACAATGGCAGACGGTGGAGCCGGTACTGAAAGACCCGCACACCCTTTACGGGAAAACGAAGTGAATGACATAAGTGAATGACATCCATGAGTGATACCTTGAATCGACTCGCGCAGATCATCGAGTCGCGCAAACCGCAGAATGGCGGCGATGCCGAGAAGTCCTACATCGCTCGCTTGTTCAGCAAAGGCCCGGACGCGATTCTGAAAAAAATCGGCGAAGAAGCCACTGAAACCGTGATGGCCGCCAAGGATGGCGCGCGCGACAAAATCGTCTATGAAACCGCTGATCTCTGGTTTCACAGCCTGATCATGCTGGCGCAGTATGATTTAACGCCAGACGATGTGCTGCGCGAACTGGCGCGGCGCGAAGGCCTGTCCGGGCTGGAAGAGAAAGCCGCGCGCAAGGATGCCGCGCGCGACGCCAGCGAACAGAAGGGGGCATGACATGGACGACTGCATTTTCTGCAAAATCATTGCCGGGAAAATCCCCTGCAAGAAAATCTATGAAGACGAGGATATCTTCGCCTTCCACGACATTCACCCGCATGCGCCGGTGCATTTCATGATCATCCCCAAGCAACACATTCCCTCCTTGATGGAAGCGAATATGGAACACCATCAGGCGCTCGGAAAAATGCTCGCCATGGCCGGGCAACTGGCGCGCGAACAGGGTGCAACCGACGGCTTCCGCACCATCATCAACGCCGGCCGGATCGGTCAGCAAGAGGTGTATCATTTGCACATGCATGTGCTGAGCGGCCCAGAACCGCTGGGGGCAATGCTTTCGAGACAATTTGTGGTGTGAGGTAAATCATGGGCGCTTGGGGTATTGGACATTGGTTAATTGTGTTGCTGATCGTGGTGCTCGTGTTCGGCACCAAGAAACTCGGCGGCGTTGGCAAGGATTTGGGCAATGCGGTCAAGGGTTTCAAGGATGGCATGAAGGGCGAGGACGAAAAGAAAGACACCGCCGCCAAGGACGTCACGACGATTGACGTCGAAGCCAAGGAAAAGAAAAACAGTTGATTATTGAGATTCCATAAATGATCACGGCATTCAAACCGGAGTTTGTCATTCCCGCGCTAACCAGCGACTAGGCGCATAAAACCGCACCAAGTCGCTGGTTAGCGCGGGAATGACGCGCTTCGTTGTTTAGTCTGTCATGATTTCATTTACGAAAATATCAATAAATAGGGCCGGACTCTATTTGATTCGTCGGCGTGAGACCAACAGGCTCACGCTTTTTTATTCATAAAATTCAACATGTTTGATATCGGCCTGTCAGAACTCGGCGTGATTGGCGTGGTTGCCCTGGTGGTGCTCGGCCCCGAGCGCCTGCCCAAGGTCGCGCGTGCTGCGGGCCGCTGGGTGGGCAAGTTGCAACGCTATGTCAGCGATGTGAAAGCCGATATCAACCGCGAAGCCGAACTGGCGGAGTTGAAAGCATTGCAACAAGACATGGCCGAGGTACAGCGCACGGTCGATGAAAGCCTCCATCAGATTTACTCGCCGGATCTTGATGACGACAAACCGGTGTACCCCGGAACGCGCAAGAAAAATCTGCGTTTGCGGCGCAGTGTCGTGCCGCTTTGGTACAAACGTCAGCAAGGCGTGCGCGCCTACATTCAGAGCGGCGCCGCGCGCGTCAAACGGCATCGTAGAGGTGTCCTGTGAATACCGATCCAGAATCCGGCGTCAGCAAGGACACCTTCGTTTCGCATCTGGTCGAGTTGCGCGATCGCCTGCTGCGCGCGGCGATTGTCTTGCTGGCGATGTTTGGTCTGCTGTGTGTCTGGCCCGGCCCGGCCGGGGTGTACGACCTGCTCGCCGAGCCGATGATTGCCAATCTGCCGGCCGGTTCCAAGATGATCGCCACCGGGGTGGTCGCGCCCTTCTTCATTCCGATCAAGGTCACCTTGCTGGCCGCTTTCATGCTGGTGCTGCCTTATGTGTTGTACCAGGTCTGGTCTTTCATCGCCCCCGGCCTGTATCAGCATGAACGTCGCCTGACCTTACCGATTCTGACTTCCAGTGTGCTGCTGTTTTATGTCGGTGTGGCGTTTTGTTATTTCTTCGTGTTTGGCAACGTCTTCAAATTCATCGCCGCCTTTGCCCCCGCCAGTATTCAGGTCGCCCCCGATATCGAGCAATACCTCGGCTTTGCCATGACCATGTTCCTCGCCTTCGGCCTGTCGTTTGAAACCCCGGTCGTGGTCATTGTGCTGGTGCTGCTGGGCATGGTCACGGTTGCCAGGCTGTGCGAATGGCGCGGCTACGTAGCGATCGCGATTGCCGTCATCTCCGCCATCGTCACCCCACCGGATGTATTCTCCCAGCTCGCGCTCGGCATCCCGATGTACATCCTCTACGAACTGGGAATCCTGGTGAGCCGCATGGTGAAAAAGAACGATAAAACGGCAGCGGAAGAAGAGCCGGTGTAGCGGCGTAGTGAATGAATACCCCCGGTTAAAACAGATAAACGTTGCGCAGCGGCCCGACATGGGTCAACGGGAGCGCCGTGCCCGGTAACGCGCGGCGGTGCAGAGACGCCCGCCTCTCGAAACTGCCGTCAATCTCTGCGATGGGATGGCGCTGCGGGAAGAGGGCATCGTTGTCGGTAATCGACACGGCATATTCTTCCGAATCGGTAAGGCAGGGTGCAGCATCGCCGGGCTGATGCAGTGTAATTTTCATGCTCTGGAACCGAACCGGCCCGAAGATGCTGGCGAACGCGCAATCGGCGGCATCGCGTCCGACGGCGATGCGCATCAGCTGCGTGCGTTTGCAGATGCCGGCCGGGTCTTCGACATACCAGCGGCCGCCTACATAGGCTTCAATGTAGGCATGGAAATCGGTGGGGCCGGAACTGGCGTCTGCGCCATAGTCATAGCCCGTGACAAAACGGGCGGGAATATTGAGCGCGCGCAGCAAGGCAATCGCCAGATGCGCATAGTCGCGGCAAATGCCGCGCCGGCTGGTCAACACTTCCATCGCCGACGTATTCCAGCCCGTTTCGCCGGAAGCAAACTGAATGTGATGGTGCACCCATTTGCAGATCGCGGTAACCCGCGCATAGCCGGGTGTCACACCGCCGAATTCCTGCTGGGCGAAGTTGAGCAGTTGATCGGATTGACAATAGCGGCTGGGAAAAAGATAGGGGGTCACGCGATCCGGAATTTCAGACGCCCCATGATCCGGGATATCGCCGACCGGCACAAAGAAATGATTCACCACCAACGCAGCATCGTGCACCACTTTCAGCGCGCCACCGTGTGCGCTTAAGCGCAGCACGCGATTGCCGAAGTTGTCCGTATATTCATAGTGGCGATCATGACCGGTCACCAGCAGATCCTCGCTCAGGATTGCTTGCCGCGAGTGATGCTGCAACGCCAGCTTGAACAGGAACTCGCTGTCACCATTCACCTGGTAATTCAGGGTGGTGTGTAGATTCAAATAGAAAGACATATCCGCAGTGTAGAAACCAGCCGCAGATACATCCATCGGTGTCGCATCAAAGGCATTGAGATAAATTCTGATTGCTCTGTCAGCATCCGCCTACAACCGGATGCGCTCGGCATTACATGCCTCGACCAATCCTGTCGCCGTATCTCGCCGTATCTCGCCGTAACCCGGCTTCTTTAGGTATAAGTCAGGAATATTGACAACATATCTTCTTGCCACGATCGTCCCTCACCCGGCGCTGCGCGCCACCCTCTCCCGGGGGGAGAGGGTTGTTTTAGTACGCTGCATAGCCATTCGACTAGGCGCCCAAACAACGCGTGCTTTGTCGCCGGTTAAGCCCCTCTCCCCCCGGGAGAGGGGTTGGGGTGAGGGACGGTCGTGGCAAGAAATACTGTCACCCAAGTTACTCACTAATGAGTAAAGTCACGATAAGCAATCCATTTTTTCTTCGTTCCCTTGTCTTGCAGCCCTCGGTACATTCCTCCTCATGCCATGTCAACTGTCGAGGAAAAAATGCGTTCTCCGAAAATCTCCCCTATTCGCCGCCTGCTGGTGGCCCTGAGTCTTGCCGCTGTTTTGCCGGTGGCGGTTGCTCAAACCTCCCTGCTCAATGTGTCTTACGACCCAACGCGCGAGCTGTATCAGGATTTCAACGCCGCGTTTGCCAAGCAGTGGAAGGCGCAAACCGGGCAGACCGTTTCGTTCCGGCAATCGCATGGCGGTTCGGGCAAGCAGGCGCGCTCGGTGATCGACGGACTGGATGCTGATGTGGTGACGCTGGCGCTGGCCTATGACATCGACGTGATTGCCGAGAAAGGGCTGATTGCGAAGGACTGGCAAAAACGTCTGCCGCACAATGCTTCGCCCTATACATCGACCATCGTGTTTCTGGTGCGCAAGGGCAACCCGAAGGGCATCAAGGACTGGAACGATCTGGTCAAACCCGGCATCGCGGTGATTACGCCGAATCCGAAGACCTCCGGCGGTGCGCGCTGGAATTATCTGGCGGCGTGGGCTTATGCGATCAAGCAGCCGGGCAGCAGCGAAGCGAGCGCACAGGAATTCGTGAAGAAGATTTACGGCAACGTGAAGGTGCTGGATTCAGGCGCGCGTGGATCGACGACGACTTTCGTTGAACGCGGTATCGGCGATGTGCTGATCGCCTGGGAAAACGAAGCCTATCTGGCGGTGAAGGAACTGGGGCCGGACAAGTTCGAGATCGTCACGCCATCGCTGTCGATACTGGCTGAACCGCCGGTCGCCGTGGTGGACAAGGTTGTCGACCGCAAAGGCACGCGCAAGCTGGCCGAGGCTTATCTGCATTATCTCTACTCCGAAGCGGGGCAGACGCTGGCGGCGCAGAACTACTATCGCCCGGTCGATGCCAAGATTGCCGCCAGGTTCGCCAAGCAGTTTGCGCCGGTGAAACTGGTGACGATCGATGCAGTATTCGGCGGCTGGCAAAAAGCCCAGAAGATTCACTTTGCCGATGGCGGGGTGTTCGACCAAATCTACTCGCTGAAATAGCGACAATACGTGGCGGTAGGCAGCGCTACAAGGTGGAACGGGCCATATTCAAAAAACGAATAAACAACCAAGAAATAAATCGTTCCTTCGCCACCGCCGCGCCTTTAAGCTCGTCGTCTGTTAGGGAAATGCAGATTTATTCGGGGAAACGTCACCCCGTCGTTCCTGCGCAGGCAGGAACCTAGTGTCTTCGCGGTGTTTCAAGCCACTGGGTTCCTGCCTTCGCAGGAACGACGAATAACTCCGTGTTTTCCTTGGCGTATCTCCACCGGATTTTTCATGAACCAATCCATTGCCATTGCAGGCAACGTGCCTGCACCTTTATCGACGCCACGCCGCGCACGCGTCCGCGCGCATAGCGTGTTGCCGGGTTTCGGGCTGTCGCTCGGATTCACGCTGATCTATTTGTCGTTGATCGTGTTGATTCCCTTGTCGGCGACGTTTCTCAAAACGATGTCGCTTTCCTGGCCGGAGTTCTGGAACATCGTGACGACGCCGCGCGTACTGGCTTCCTACAAGATCAGTTTCGGCGCTTCCTTTCTGGCGGCATTGTTCAACGTCGTGTTCGGCGTGCTGACCGCCTGGGTGCTTGTGCGCTACCGCTTTCCCGGCAAGCGCATCGTCGATGCGCTGGTCGATCTGCCGTTCGCACTGCCGACCGCTGTGGCCGGGATTGCGCTCACCGCGCTGTATGCGCCCAACGGACTGGTCGGCCAATATCTTGAACCGCTCGGCATCAAGGTAGCGTTTGCGCCGCTGGGCATCATCGTGGCGCTGACCTTCATCGGCCTGCCCTTCGTCGTGCGCACGGTGCAGCCGGTGCTGGAAGATCTTGAGCTGGAACTGGAAGAAGCGGCCGCCAGTCTGGGCGCGAGCCGCGGGCAGATTTTTCTGAAGGTGATCCTGCCGACAATTTTCCCGGCCGTGCTGACCGGCTTCACGCTCGCCTTCGCGCGTGCGATCGGCGAATACGGCTCGGTCGTGTTCATCTCCGGCAACCTGCCGCTGCACACTGAAATCACCCCGCTATTGATTCTGACCAAGCTGGAACAGTATGACACTGCCGGCGCCACCGCGCTGGCGGTATCGATGCTGGTGGTGTCGTTCGTGTTGCTGTTGCTGATCAATGGCCTGCAAGCCTGGAGCCGCCGCCGCTCCGGTTTGCCTGAATAAAGCAAGTGACGGCCCTGAAACGAAGTACGTCATTCCAGCGAAGGCTGGAATCCAGCGGCTGAAAAGACACTGGGCTCCTGCCTCCGCAGGAGCGACGTCGATGATTGTTGAATTGGAAAATAGAAAATGGCTGGAGCAACCAATTTATCGCTGGCGAGCGGCCGCAAGACCAGTGTCGCAACGCAAGAGCCGCGCTGGCTGCGTTATACCTTGATCGCAGTGGCGCTGGCTTTCATCGCCTTCTTTTTGCTGCTGCCGCTGGCGACAGTGTTTTACGAAGGCTTCAAGAAAGGCTGGCAAGTGTATGTGCACTCGCTGGTCGAACCGGATGCGCTGGCGGCGCTCAAGCTGACCTTGCTCGCAGCAGCGCTGGCCGTGCCCTTGAATCTGGTCTTCGGCCTGGCGGCGGCATGGTCGATTGCAAAGTTTCGCTTTCCCGGCAAGCAGTTGCTGATCACGCTGATTGATCTACCGTTCTCGGTATCGCCGATTATCGCGGGCCTGATTTTCGTGCTGCTGTTCGGCGCGCAAGGCTGGTTCGGGCCGTGGTTGCAAGAGCACGATCTGAAAATAATTTTCGCGGTACCGGCGATTGTGCTGGCCACCACCTTCGTCACCTTCCCCTTCGTCGCGCGCGAACTGATTCCGCTGATGCAGGCGCAAGGCACGGAAGAAGAGGAAGCCGCGATCACGCTCGGCGCGTCCGGCTGGCGCACCTTCTGGCGCATCACCCTGCCCAATATCAAGTGGGGTCTGTTGTACGGCGTGATTTTGTGCAACGCGCGAGCGATGGGCGAGTTCGGCGCCGTGTCGGTGGTGTCGGGCCACATTCGCGGCGAGACCAACACACTGCCGCTGCATGTCGAGATTCTCTACAACGAATATCAATTTGCCGCGTCGTTCGCGGTGGCTTCGATGATGGCGGTGCTGGCTTTGATTACGCTGATCGCCAAGTCATTTCTCGAGTGGCGTGTGCAACAGCAAATGAGTAAGAAGGAAGATTAATCAAATTCATGAATGACAATTTCCAAACCGAAGTTCGTCATTCCCGCGCAGGCGGGAATCCAGTGTCTTTATTGATTGAAGCCGCTGGGTTCCTGCCTACGCAGGAACGACATGTCATCCATTTATTGTGGAAATAACAGGAACAACCATGTCTATCGAAGTTCGCAACCTCACCAAACGTTTCGGCGCATTCACCGCGCTGGACGATCTCACACTCAGCTTCCCGCAAGGCCAGCTGACGGCATTGCTCGGCCCTTCCGGCTGCGGCAAGACCACTTTGCTGCGCAGCATCGCCGGCCTGGAAATGCCCGATAGCGGGCAGGTATTGTTCGACGGTGTGGATACGACCGACGAGCATGTGCGCGAGCGCAATGTCGGTTTCGTGTTCCAGCACTATGCGTTGTTCAAGCACATGACCGTGTTCGAGAACGTTGCCTTCGGTCTGCGCGTCAAGCCGAAAAAAGAACGTTTGCCGGACGCAGAGATTCGCCGCAAGGTGCATGAACTGCTGCAACTGGTGCAACTCGACTGGCTCGCCAGCCGCTATCCCGCGCAACTCTCCGGCGGTCAACGTCAACGCATTGCATTGGCGCGCGCATTGGCAGTTGAACCGAAAGTGCTGTTGCTCGATGAACCGTTCGGCGCGCTTGACGCCAAGGTGCGCAAGGAATTGCGCCGCTGGTTGCGCCGCCTGCACGACGAACTGCATGTCACCAGCATCTTCGTCACGCACGATCAGGAAGAAGCGCTTGAGGTCGCCGACCAGGTCGTGTTGATGAACCACGGCAAGATCGAACAGATCGGCGCGCCCGACACGGTCTATTCGCACCCCGCCACACCGTTCGTCTATGGCTTCCTCGGCAACGTCAATCTGTTTCATGGCCGCGTCGAGGGCGAGCATCTGCATGTCGGCGAAACCGCATGGCATGTGGGGGATACGGTCGAAGGCAACGGAAATGGCACCACTGCGGAAAAAGCCACCGCCTATGTACGTCCGCACGAGATCGCACTACTGCGCACCAGCGAACCCGGCACCATCCGTGCTCGCTTCATCCGCGCCTACGTGATCGGCCCGTCGGCACGGCTGGAACTGGAACGTGTGGAAACCGGCGAGTGGATCGAAGTCGATTTGCCGGTGGCGACCTATCAGGGGCTCAACCTGCAACATGGTGAAGTCGTCTTTGCGAAACCTTCCGGTTTTCGCGTGTTTGCACAAACATAAGTCCCTCCCCCTTCAAGGGGGAGGCTAGGAGGGGGATGGGGGGCAGCCATCAGTACCCCCATCCCCACCCTAACCCTCCCCTTGAAGGGGAGGGGATTTTTTTAAACGGGAGCACAGAATGAACTTCCAGCAACTACGCATCCTGCGCGAAACCGTGCGCCAGAACTACAACCTCACCGAAGTAGCGAACGCCCTGTACACCTCGCAATCCGGCGTCAGCAAGCACATCAAGGATCTGGAAGACGAACTGGGCATCGAGTTGTTCATTCGCAAGGGCAAGCGTCTGCTCGGCATGACCGACCCCGGCAAGGAGTTGATCGAGATCGTCGAACGCATGCTGATCGACGCCAACAACATCAAGCAGCTGGCCGAACAATTTTCCAATCGCGATCAGGGCCAGCTCACCGTCGCCACCACGCACACGCAGGCGCGTTATGCGTTGCCGCACGTTGTGCCGCAATTCAAATCGGCATTCCCCAAAGTACATCTGGTATTACATCAGGCCAGCCCAAGTGAAATCGTCACCATGCTGGCAAACGGCCAGGCCGACATCGGCATCGCCACCGAAGCGCTCGACAATGTGCCGGAACTGGTTTCGTTTCCCTATTATTCGTGGCACCACGCCGTCATCGTGCCGACAGGTCATCCCCTTGAAGCCGTCAAACCCCTGACGCTGGAAGCGGTGGCTGAGTATCCGATCATTACCTATCACGAAGGATTCACCGGCCGCGCCAGAATCGACGCCACCTTTGCGCAAGCCAAGCTGGTGCCGGACATCGTCATGTCCGCGCTCGATGCCGACGTGATCAAGACCTATGTGGAATTGGGGCTGGGCGTAGGCATCGTCGCA
>Ga0209515_10003066_pt1 | contig 24465 bp, 7 predicted proteins | sample Subgroupgradi54m_FD_187454 | JGI IMG/M metagenome (GOLD analysis project Ga0209515, IMG submission 187454) | Subsurface groundwater microbial communities from S. Glens Falls, New York, USA - GMW60B uncontaminated upgradient, 5.4 m (SPAdes)... ... | reverse complement strand
CGATAAAAGACATGATCCCAAACCTGGAAGCTGAAGGATTTGAAATCACAACGCTGAAGGAAGTACTCAAATAAATGTATACACTGGGAATTGAAACCTCCTGTGATGAAACAGCCTGCGCGGTTTTGAAAAACGACAATCAAATTGTATCCAATGTAATTAGCTCCAGTTTGGCCAGACATATTCCATTTGGCGGAGTGGTTCCCGAAATCGCATCGCGACATTGTTTGGAAGTGATTGATTATGTTTATCATGCGGCACTGAAGCGTGCGGGAATTAATCAAAAGCAAATTGACTTAATTGCTGTGACGCGCGGCCCAGGACTCATCGGTTCCATTTTTATCGGCATTTCATTTGCAAAAGCACTCAGTTTTTCTCTGGGTAAACCCATCATCGGTGTCAATCACATCGAAGCTCATTTGGAAGCCAATTTTATTTCGAACCCAAAGCCGACTTCCTTTATCGGATTAATTGTTTCCGGTGGCCATACGAGTCTTCTTGCTTTTCGAAGGGATCATTATGAATTGTTGGGCGAAACCATCGATGATGCTATTGGGGAAGCTTACGACAAAGTAGCCAAAATTTTGGGACTTGGTTATCCGGGCGGGCCCATCATGGATAAACTAGCTCAGAAGGGAAATCCAAAAGCGTTTTCCTTTACGAAGCCGAAACAAGAAGGCAAGTTTGATTTCAGTTTTAGCGGAATCAAAACTGCGGTATTGAATTTGTGTGAAGCTTCGCCGTCATTGCGAGGAGCAAAGCGACGAAGCAATCCACAATCTGAGATTGCTTCGGCATTGATTGAAACACTGCCTCGCAACGACGAAAGATTCGCATTGGATCTTTGCGCGAGTTTCCAGGAAACAGTTATTGGCTGGATCGTGGAGAAAACAATTCTTGCTTCAAAAACAGAAAACATCAAAAATATTGTTGTTGGCGGCGGCGTGAGTGCCAATTCGAGACTAAGAAAACGTTTGGCCGAAGAAGCTCAGCAGAACGGGATGAAACTTTTGATTCCGGCTTTTGAATTGACCACCGACAATGCGGCCATGATCGCGCGGCTGGGCTATTCGCTCTACAAAAAAGGTAAAACATCGTCTTATCAAATGATGGCTGACCCATCGCTCAGAATAGGAGCGTAAAGAATTAAATGCGGTACACCGAACAAGCGATTCAGAAGATCTTGAATCAAGTATCAAAACGCAAGTTGTCGCTCAAGAAGGCCTATGAGAAATTAAAGCATCTTTCCTACGAAACCTTGCCGTTTGCCAAAATTGATCATCACCGGCCGCTTCGGAAAAATTTTCCGGAAGTCGTGTATGCTCCCGGAAAAACTATTGTACAGCTTGAAAAAATCATTTCAGCTTTGATCCGAAAAAAGCAGCCGCTGCTCATCACGCGGTTAGAAGAAGTTCAATTCCGGAAATTAAAAAAATGGTTCCCGAAATTACAGTATTCAAAAATGGGCAGGATTGCATATATATCCCAGAATCATGTCATTCCCGAACGTTTTAGTCGGGAATCTAAAAGTTATGGATCCCCGACACATTTTCGGAGAAGAACGTCCAGTTCTTCCCGAAAAGTGCTCCGCGCATTGAGCGCGAGCGTAAAAGCATTCGGGGATGACAGAAAACACAACGGTCTTGTTTCTATTGTCACGGCCGGAACCAGTGACATTCCCGTTGCCGAAGAAGCGAAAATTACACTTGAAGTAATGGGACGAAAAACGAAAACGTTTTATGATTTAGGGGTGGCTGGACTTCACCGCCTTTTGGATTACCTTCCGGAAATTGAAGCCTCCGAGATCGTCATTTGCGTGGCAGGTATGGAAGGAGCGCTTCCGAGTGTGTTGGCCGGTTTGATTTCAAAACCCATGATCGCGGTTCCTACGAGCGTCGGTTACGGTGCCGGCTTTAAAGGAATTACGCCGCTTCTGACGATGTTGAATACGTGTGCCCAAGGTGTTGCTGTTGTCAATATTGACTCTGGCTTCAATGCCGCTTGTTTTGCCCATCTTGTCCTACCCAGTCATAACTCCTTATCATAAGGAGTTAATTTTTAGCCATAAATTCCTGCTGACATATATTGAAGTCACTCCATCCTGCAGGTATACTTTTTCAGATGTTTCAACCCCTTAAAATTTAAGTGAAAAAAAGCATGCCAAAATATAGTTATAACTATAGGCTCAGAGCGATCGCTTTTTTTGTGCTCATTTCTTTCACTCTTTTAAATGTCTTTAATCAAACTTTTAGTTATGCCCAAGTAGCTCCTCAGGCCCCCAAAGATTTTTTAAATTTTAATCCCGTTGAAACTGCCAAATTTCTGACGATCCCAGATTCTTTAGGAACCATTCAAGAACGCTTCGTCCCTGATGTCATCCCCGCGGAAGCGGGGATCCACAAGTCTATGGATTCCCACTTTCGTGGGAATGACAAAAAATCGGATTGCCTTATTATTTATCTTCAAAATGCTCATGCGAACCTTGATTCCGAACGCAATACCCAAAACCTGATTGCCCATTTTCAGAAAGCATTTAATCTACCGCTGGTCTTACTCGAAGGCGGTGAAGGAAAGCTCGACAGTTTGTTTTTTAAATCATTTCCGGACAAAGAGCTTAAAGAAAAACTGTTGAATGATTATTTGAAGAAGGGGGATCTTTCCGGCGGTGAAACGGCGGCGATTTTGCTTGATCAGCATGACACGCATTATTACGGAATCGAAAATCAAGCGCTTTATGAAAAAAACAAAAACGCATTTTTAGAAGCTATCAAAAATGAACCTGAGATTTCGAGCCGTTTAGACACCATTCAAAAAAGTCTCGATCAAAAAGCAAAATCTGTTTTGGATGCTGATACTTTAAAATTCAGAGACACCAAAAAATCCTTTGAACAAGAAGCCATCGGTCTCATTCAATACGCCAAAGCGCTCAAAGCCCTTTATGAATCTCAGCTCCGCCGGAAATTATCATTCCCGCACGCTTCAGCGAAGCAGCTCCCTTTGGGGGTAAGTGGGAATCTACAAGTGGAACAAGGCACCTTTAAAACCTTCGAACAGTCTTATCTGGAACTGGCCAAAATTCTGGCTGCCGAGCAAAATGAAAGATCTTCCTCCAAAGAAGATGTGAATGCCGCAACGACCAAGATGGTCAAGCTCTTCCAGAAAAACGCGCTGCCTAAACTTCCGAAATCAAAACAAATGGAAGTGAACCAAATGATTCAAATGCATCAAATCGGCCACCTGAGCCAGGGTATGTTGATCCAACATTTGGAGAAGGTTGCCAAAGAGATTAATTTCTTTTTTCAAACGCCTGAAGTTCTGAAACCGTCTGTTTATCATGCCCGCACGCTTTCTTCCATTCAAGGAACCGTGATCTTTTCTGAACTCAAAAAACTCGAAGCTGATTTGCGAAACGATCTTCCGGCGACCGAAGAAGGCAAACAAATTTTAAAAGATGAATATCATCTGGAACTCTTGCGGCAATTCTCAAAACTCGAAATCCTTCCCGAAGATTGGGAGTTCATTAAGAATCAGCAACCAAGTGAATTATTGCATTCGGCATCGCCGTCATTGCGAGGCAGCAATCCAAGCAATGCCGAAGCAATCTCGGAGCACGGGATTGCTTCGCCGGACCGACCGTTCGGCACCGGAGGTACAAGCGGCCGTCCGCCGCTCGGTCAACCGGCGTCGGCCTTACAGCCTCCTCGCAATGACGTTGTTATGTTCAACTCACTCTTTGCTCCCCATTTTCACTTTTACCAACTTGCCCAAGAGCGCGATCAAGTTCTGCTCAGCAATATTTCTGCCGTCATCAAGAAAGAAAAAGCAAAGGTAGCCTTAGTGGCCACTGGTGGTTTCCACGCCGCCGAAATCACACAGCAATTGAAACAGTCCAAGACACCGTTTGTGTTGATTTCTCCAAAGATTAATCAATTTACTGATCGATCTGTTTACCTCAATGCAATGGAGGGCAAGCGCAGCTTCATGAAATATTTTAGCGGAAGTTTGTGGGACGCGCTGGCTCAAGATTATGCCGCAAAATTGGCCGCGTCATTAAAACCAGATGAACTAACGCCGGACTTAAAACGTTGGCGCGACCGGATTATTCAGAACTCAATTGCAGAAGGAAGAATTACTGAAGCCGGATCTTATACAAAATATGTCGATGCTTTGGTTCAAGTATTGAGAAAGGAATATGAGCGGACAAGTCCATTTGGAGAGAAAAGGGGACAGGCATATTTTCCCATGGACCAATTGCCTGTCCCCTTTTCTTCGCAGGACAGGGAAGCTCAAATCCGGGAAGCGCTCAAGAAGGAACTGAATTCATTTCTTGGAACTTATTTTGACAAGGTCGAGTCGCTTCTAAAAGGAAAAATCCAAGTCTTCGGCGATGGTCTGAAAGATCTTTGGAAAACAGGTGATGTTACTCCCCAAAGCATCGGCAATTTAATTGACCGCATCAGTGCTGTCAAATCTTCAAACTTGGCCGTATCTTTGGCCCTAATCCGTGAAGTCAGAACAGAAATTTCCCAGGAGCCGGTGATTGGAGATATTTTGAAAGAGTTTCAACCTCAAGGTGTTAATCAAGTCATGGGTTTGGTTGAAAAACTTTTCAGTGAAGATTCCCAGAGAGCTAATGCGATATTAAATCAAGTGCTTGCCGCTTCTGAAATTTTAGATCCTGAAGCTCTTCAGTTGGCAAGTTTGTTCAACAGTTTATTACCAGAACAAAAAGAAAATATCCGAATTCGAATTCAAGAATTAAGGAACGCACAAATACAGATTCCGACAATCGGACGATTTACCAGAGCCGACCGAAGAGAAACAGTCCCGAGAAGAGAACCGGTTAAAGTCCCGGAGGAAGTGCCTGAAAGAAAAGAACCTGCACCTGCTCCAGCGCCCGCAAAAGAACCTGAGCCCAAACCCGTTCCCACACCTGCTGAACCAAATAAAGAACCTGTGCCGGCCGGTGAGCGTCGCGCCGAAGCGCGGAGCACGGCTTCGGGAGGGGAGGAATGGAAAGAACTATCCTATCATTTAAAAAGATTAAAGACGGGTGATCAAAACGCAAAAATGTTGGCTGCAGAAGCTATCATGGATGGTTTATTACAAAGGCAAGATTATTTTCTCTCAGATGAAGATTTGGACGCCATTGATCAAAGCTTTACAGATAGCCAAAATGTCCCCACACTCCACGCCCAAATTTTTCTCACTTATATTTATGGGGGCTTCCATCTTGAAAAAGTTCGAGGCGTTTTCGTTCAAGAAATGTCCAATCGATCAAAAAATAATCAACTCATTCTTCATAATGGATTATCTGCGCTAAACCTAATTATTCGGCGTGGGCGCGCATCGTCATTTAAAAAAGAGATTCTCCAGATGAATCTTATTGATTTACTCTTTCCGATATTGAATCTGGATGATTCCAGTTTACTTCTAGATGTACTCAACCTTTTTGAATTGTTGTTAGGTTATGTTCCGGAAGAAGAGTTTCTTCAAAACCAGCGATTGAAACATTTTGAAAATTTGATGACTCAAAGTCCTTACAATGATGTCAGACGTACGGCGGCTTCACTTCTTTTTATTTTGGGGAAAGAAGTCACCCCTGAATTTCAAGCTTACTTCACCAAGAGTCCGATGGGGCAAATCCATGAGTTATTCGACGAGGTTCAAAAACGCCCCCTTAAACAGGTGCTTTCATCTGAAGAACAGCAAAATTTATATGCTCAGATTCAACAATCTTCGCTTCCCAAGGAATTCCTGCGTCATTTGCTTGTCAAAGAAGGAAAGAGAATTATCTTTGTTGGTTTTGACAGGCTTTTGCAGGATGCCATCAAACTAGGTATTGTTAATGACATTGTTTTTCTTACCGAAGAAGCAGGCCTTACTCATTTGGCTCTCCCATTCCCCCCTTCTCAAAAAACTGCCTTTGAAGACTTTCTCAATGGAGAAGAACCGGAATCCTTCTTGAATCTTTTAGCAGAACACTTCGGTATGGACGACATGATGGAAGATAAAGATGCTGCTGAAGATTTTAAATCCAGTAAAGAGAATTTCCGGGAATTAATGAACCGGTTGCGTGGAAAAATTGAGTTTCTATTTTACGGTAACGAACCCGGCGTATCCGGGGAAAACGCTCTCGATACTCAGGTGTATAATTTGGAATCGATTTATAAAAATAAACGTAGTACCAAAATTCTTGTGTACCAGGAATTTGGTCCACCATGGGTTGTTTCTAAAGAGGACCTGATTTCCATTACCGGAGGAGTATACTTCTCAGTAGCTTCTGCTCTTACCCAACGGCTGGGAAAGGAAAAGATCGCCGTCTTAGTGGAGCAGGATAAAGAAAGCATAGATGAAACATCCTTTATGCGGCTTCACAATCTTAAAGAATTTTTTGATCAACATCCTGTTCCAACAAGCTTTGCATTGGAGACTCAAGATAGTGTTATCGCGTCGCTTCGCTTTGCCCATGACTATACCCAAAGTTATGCACAGATTGCTGATGCTTGGATTTTTCGTAAAGAAGGAGGAGAAGAAAATCCCGATTTTTTTGAGCAGCCATCCCTTCCAGAGCCGGAAGTCTTAATGCCGTCTAACGGCCCTTCCGCTCCTGTCATTGCCGGATCCCCTCGCTCCGAAGCGAGACGGGCCGTCGAAAGGACGGACCGCACGCTGGGACCGAGCCAATCAGCTCGGGCTGAAGCGCGAACGCAGATTGAAAAAATAGAATCCGTTGCTTTACGAGAACTTTCAATTGAAGTGTCTCGTTTGGCCCACTCTCTTCCCAATAAGCAAGACCGTCAATTTTTGTTACGGCAGCTTGCTGATGACTTGACGAAAGAACCGATAGGAGTGTGGGTCGCTCGCCAAGAAAAACTGCCAATTGGATTCAGAATCGTAAGATCTCTGGAAAATCTTTCATTGCGTGATGATCTTTCTGCTGTCATCGAAGCCAATGGCGGAATTGTGGAAGGGTCTTTTATGGTTCTCCGGGACTCCCAAAAGAAGGGAATCGGCATCCAAATGTTGGAAGAAAGTTTTGCTTGGCTTCAGAGGAATTCTCCTGGCGTACGTTTTTATTTGTCGCGCATTGCTCCATCGAATATTGATTCTCTGAATTCTACTTTGAGCGCTGCTCGGGAAATGAATTTAAAGATCTATCTCGCCCCGCGTTTAGGTGAATATTTTGTTGATCTGCATCCGGAAAAAGGAGAACCGGAAGACATGACAAAGATACCCTTAAATCGCATAGATAGTTCTCCGCCTGAAAGTTTCCTCCGCCGCGCGGAGGCACGTGTGGAAAGACAAATTCCGCTCCCTAATATTGCCGCGCAATTAAAAGGTTTTCATATTTTGCCCGGAAAAAAATCCAGCAGCATGCAAGTTTTGGTCGCCGATGGCGTGGATTATATTTTAAAAGTTCCGATGAAACCGACAGCCAATTTGGAAACCAAACTTAATGAGACCGTTCTCAAATATGGCGGCGGTTTGTTCGCGCCAACGCGCTTCATCAAAAATCTTAAATATGTCAGAAACGGAAAAGTGGTCACGACGGACGTTTTAATCCAGAAAAAAGTGCGTAACTTTCTGGACGTATTGGATTCATTTAAGGAAGCAAATCAGCCCGATCGGATCAAAAATTTATTGGATCAATATCTCACTTATCATGAGGAATTGTGGAACCGGGGCTTGTATGATTTTGATTTATTTATTTATGACATCGGCGTTGATTCAGATGGTTCTGTCAAAGGATACGATACGGATACATTAAGACTACATCCGCTGGGCGAAACTGAACTGAAGCGCTTAAATGACAACATTGCCGAAAATTATAGAAAAGCACACGACTACCAGCAGGCAGGCGCGGCAGATCAAGAGGAAATGGATCGTTATATTCAGCAAAACTTCTTGTACTCATCGATGGATGATTACTTCTCAAAAATCGGCACGGCGTTGGAAGAAGTAATCGATTCCGATCTCACTTATCTGAGTTTAAGCGCAGAAGGGGTCAACATCCAAAATGAAATCGGAAAACAAGAGAGCGTAATTGCTTATTATGAAAGAATGGCGCGAAGCAGGTTGTCCTTAACATCTCTTAAAGCTCGGCTGCCGCAAACGTCCGAAGAAAGAGAACAAAAAAATCAGCCCTTACGCTCAAATGACTTGGATGAAAACACTTTCCGCCAGAAATTTACACCTCCGGAGACGATTTCTGAGGGTGCGCTTCAAGATTTCGGTGTTGTACCGACCGGGCGTTTCGGCCGTTTCTACGTCGGATTCGTTCAGGCGGAAGGCCCTAGTCCTTACGCCATCAAAGTTCTTCGCAGCGACGAGAACGCCGAAAGAATGTTTGATGTGGTCAAATTGATTCAGGAAAAAGCAAAAGAACTTTTTGTCGATACCGTCCTTCTTCCCGATCTGACTTTAGCGAACCGAGAAGGCAAATTACTTCATCTTAAAAATGTAATCGGTCAGGAAAAAGTAGACGAATACTTTTGGCCTTACTTTGCGGCACTGGTTAAGAGCGGTAAGATTCAAGAAGCCAAAGAATTGCTAAACGGTTTTGTGGAATTAGTCCAAGGTTTGTGGAGCCGCGGTCTTTTTGATATGGATAGTTCTTTATTTGATCTGGGCGTGAAGAATCAACAGGTGGTTGCCTATGATTTTAGCGACCTCCGGGCTATTTCTCAGGACACGGATATGGAACAAGTTTATCAAGCGATCACAGCCAATTATCAAGCAGCGCCGGCATATATTCGTCCTTGGCTGGCTCCCGAAGTTAACAATGAAACCATCGGAGAACTAGAAACGTATTTTGGTAAGTTGGTGGATGAAAAATTAAGCTTCGATCAATTTCTAAAAATCCGAAGCCGGATTGATTCTTCACCTCATCCGATGTTTACGGATGAACCATCCAAAGCGAAATTAGCCGCCAATATCGTCAGCGCTTTTTCTCGCGCCGAAGTGCGGGGAAACAAACAAACAAGCTTTGAAAACAATCAATTAATCGAAATTATTCGCACGGCACATGGAATCTTGGAACGATTTCGTCGACAGCACTTGTCCAGAGGCCAAGCGCCTTCTCCAGCACAAATTATACAGCTTGTCGAATTATTGATTAAACATTTGCGATATCCCTTGGAAGGTTACCAAGAGCTTGGACTATGGGATCCATCGAAAGTTTCCGATCCCGATAAGAAAAAGTTTGTGGAATTAACCGCTCAACTGATCCTTCGCGTTGCCATGACACCTGGGGGAAGAGGGGCTCTCATCGATCTTTCTACGCAGGAAGCTTTAAGCAAATTACTTTCCATGGATCTAGCCAAAATTTTGTCTGCCCGCTCCGAGGTGCGGGCAGGAATCGCTTTAGATAAAGATAAGTTAAAAGATATAGAAAGCCAAATTCTAGATGAAATTCGTTCAGCTGCTCATCAATGGCAACGTGGGCCATCAGAAGAACGGATCGCTCAATATGAGAAATATGTTTTTGGGGAAGCCCGCAGGTTTGGCATATCGATAACGAAAGGGCATGCGGGTTATTTGCATGCCGTAAAAGATTGGAGTTCTGATTATGCAGGGCAATTGATCGACATTTTTAGCTTTATTCGAAATGGGGAAATTCTTAAATTCTTTCAATCTTTTCTGATGCTCGTAGTTTCTACGATCCTTATTATCTTTCAGTCACAAACTTCATTTCTGCAAACGACTTCGTTTCGTGAACATGATCAACTGATTACTGAAGTGCGATATGCCCCGATGGGTAAAATTTATCTTTCAGGGTTTCTCAGTTCCATAGGATTTGCGAGCTGGCTTGCCCTCAATGGTTATATTCAATCGGCAGTGGCTTTTGCTGTGAGTCCATTCTGGATTTTGGGAATGACGAAATTGATTAAAGCAGAAGGACATGAGTTAACGCATTTGTACCAAGATATTGTTTTAGAACGAATCCGACAGGAGCTTCAGGTACCCTTCAGTCTTCAAGGGGTCATTGATAATTTTGCATTGGAAGTTCCCGTTGCGTTAATCATCGATAGACCGCCCAGACAGTATATTCTTGAGGATGTAATTCGGAGTCTCTTCGAAGAACTTCATAAGATTAATTCTGTCCGCGCCGAAGTGCGGACGAATGCGCCGCGTGAAATGAGTGCAAAAGAACAACTTGATCAAATTGCAAGAGAGAGCGAACTCATTCGACGTGTCCGGATTCAGGGCAAACAATATCTTTATCCCGGTTACTTGGCTGATATCGAGCGGATGCTTACATGGGTGAAGGATGAAACTTTATTAAAGAAGCTTGAAATCAAAGTACTGCCGTGGTGGAGCTTGACCGCGCTTTATTATGTGTTGATCAGCTCGCATCCTGAATATGGCCATGCCAATTCCGGCGAAGTCGTCGTCATCAACCTTCCCATCAGAATTCATTTCAACAAACTTTTCTTACACGAACTCACGCATTTTATCACAGAAAATAATCCCAATATTCTCACAAAACTTGCCCAAGGCATCTTCGATGATCAAGGATATCCCAAACCGAACGTTAAATTGCCCACCTCTAACGCAGGCAGGAATGAAGAAGAATATAGTTCTGATTTAGCCGTGTTTGCGGCCCTTCATTCTCAAAATCCGGACCAGAAGGTTGGCAAATTCCGCTACCTGGATATCGTCAGCCCCGAACGCGAACAAATTCTTTTAAATGACATTTTTCAAGTCGGTGATCCAAAACGATTTCATTTTGATGCTTCAATCCGTCGCCAGGTGACATTTGGTGAAATGCTGACCGCCATGGGTTGGAGTTGGCTGGGTTTGTTTTCTCTGCTCACCGGACATTTTGCTTTATATATTCTTTTCAGCGCAATTTTCGCCACGATTGCAGCTCCTTTTTATATCTTGAAAGAAATATCTTCTGAAAAAGCTGTTGTGGAGTTCATTCTCAATGAACCGAGACCATTCAACGGCCTTCTCGCAATATTTCAGATTCTCAACCCTCTGTCGTGGCGCAAAAATATAGCCTCTCCTGTTGAGATTAAAACGGATATCGGTAAGAGGGTCTCCGATCGATCTAAAAGCAGATCAAAATTGAAAAAAGCCGTTTTCGAAGTAGCGTTGACTTTAGTGGCGGTTTTTGGTTTCCTTTTTCTAACTTATTGGTTATCAAGTTTGTTTTATCATTCCGTTTTGGAGCCTAAAGTAGAAATGGTTTCTTCGGAATTGACGGACTTGCTGGACTCCGTATCGGATTCCATTCCACAAGAACCAATTGAGATTATCGCTAGCTTTAGTTCTGAAAACGGTCAAGAAGATAAGCTGGAAGAAATTGATGCAGCATTTAGATTCGGATGGTCCAGAGAAAAGAAAGATTTTGACATTAGATATTTCACGACCACAATCCCCATCAGGCCGGATCAAAAGGATGATCTCGCAGGACTTAGCGGAGTGAAACTTGAAATTGAAAGTTCCGGTGATGGACGAATTGTGGTGGATCCCATGTTTGTCCCGAAAGGCGAAGGAATTTATAACAGTCGGATTGATACCGATCTTGGTTTAGAGGGCGTCGTTTTTGCTGTACGGAAAGGGAGGCAACAAATCTTTATTCCATTAGAGCGTATTGGAAAAAAGGGGTACGAGCGTACGGCGACAAGTAGTCCCCGCCGCGATCCAATTTCTTCTTATAATCGGTTGTACGGTTTTGAGATCAATTTTGGAAGATATGTTGAAAGATTTTCAATCAAGGGCGCAAGAAGACAAATCAAAATTAATGAAGAGCCAGTCACCATCCAAGTAAAGAAAGTCATATTAGTTTCGAAGTCCCCCCGCTCCGAAGTGCGGAATATAGCGATGGAAACATTTCCTTCTTTAGCTGGAGAACTTGGTCTGAGCACATCACCTGAAGCTGCTGTTGATGTTTTAGCGAGAATGCCCGACGTCAATCTCGGAAGTTCCCGGCTAGATCTCATCGAAGCTTTACAGAAACGAATCGATCGCAGATTGCTTGAACCAAACGATCTTTTTAATTTTGTTCAGTTGCTGATTGATGAGCCAAATAGGGAAGCTTTGTTGGCCGATCCATCGGCAAAGCTAGATATTCCAGAACAAATTCAAGAAGGTGGTGACTGGCTTCCGCAGAATTATGAGGAGCGAGAAACGACATTGGATCGGATCAATGAAAATACTGCATTTGTAATTAGAAAAATTCAAGAAGTAATTCAAGCACTGAATTTCCCATTTCCAATCATTCTCGTGGGGTCTCAAACAGGTAATGCTCCTTCATCTGAGCGCGATATTGATATCCTCACGAGCAAACTTGCTGAAATCGGAAATTCATCGCAATTTAGTTTATTCAACCAGCTCTTAGGACTTAATTTATTAGGATTGTATGGATATCTGGATCATTCTGCGTTATGGGGAATGACGGTACTTGCGCATAGTATTGCTAAACACCGCCGAGCATTCCGAATCACTGGCGATAAAATTTATGAAATCACAGCAAAAGCACCAGCTCCAATTCCTGCCGCCCCCCGCGCTGAAGTGCGGACACAAGAAATGGAAAAACTGAATAGACATCTGGAGGAGCTTAAAAAGTTAGGTGAAAAGATTAAAGGATTTAAGGGAATAGCTGAAGGGCTTGAAAAAATATCCGAAGAAATCCGGGCCCGCAATGTTGATATCTATGCCGACTTTTATAAGATGAACCCAGCATGGGAAAGCGAAATGACAAGGCCTGAAATCGCTATTCAATCGGTAAAATGGGGACTGATTTTGTTTGATCTTTTTTATTTAGTTTTAGGACTTAAGAATCCCTCTCAATCTGAAACGTTTCAAAAGGCAAAAGAAAACATACTTGGTCTCCTGAAAACCGAGATTTCTCGAGTTTTTAATGCTTTGCGGTCAGCCACAAGAGTTCAAAGCAAATTTCGGGTAGTTTATATTCCATCCGAATCCGGTGAAATACCTCCCCCACCTCTAGAGGTTGTTCTTGCATCAATGGATGCATTGACTCAGCTTTCCAAGCGTAACTTTAACGGACTTTTGTATTTTCTAACCGATCAAAACAATTGGAGCGAGGAAGAACTATACGATTTAGAAACCCTTCTGCATTGGATTCTATATGAAGATGTTTCACTGGCTAAGCGTTTCACAGAAACGGAAAATCCAGAAGTTGTTTCAGCCACACAAATTCGCTCAGCCATTTTAAAAGTGCTTGGCGAAACAACACAGATTTTTGAACATCCGCTATTTATCAAATTCCTTAAAATTTCAGACTCGAAGCAGATTATTGAAGACATTGCAAACTTCGCAAAGGCTTGGCAGGCAATACAGTTGACTCCGGCAGAACAGCCTTACGCTGATGTGATTACCGGACGACTTTCTAAAGTATTACCATTTGCTCACGCCGAGGAAGATCTTTCGACCGATGCTAAAGATTGGAACAAACTTTCTTATAAAGGAATCGTGATTTATTCAACCATACCTAAAGATGATGGACATTTGAATGAGTATATCGAAAGGAAAAAAACATTGTTGGGAGAACGAGATACGCAGGTACTCATAGCCATTTCAAACGACGCTGATAATCGGGCTGGGCCTTTTATGGAAAGAATCCAACACCTTGTCACCGAACTCAAGGGCGAAGATTTAACAAGAAAGACAAGCGATCAAATTATTCAAGAATTAATTGAGAAAGGAATTTTATCTCCCCGTCCTGAAGTTCGCTCCGAAGCGCGAAGTTCGGAAGAAATTAGCTTCTACGTTCATTCGAAAGATTTAGGAATAAAAAATCCAGAAAAAGAAAGAGTTTTGAGAAAAAAACATTTTGAAGGACCTCTTTGGATTGAAGCCGGACATTTTGCTTATCGTATCGAGGCGTTCCCGGAAAAGCTTGAATTTACAATGCAGCGTTATTCACAGGATAGGGCGACCGCCCTCGGAGGAATTTACAGAGTTCCCTTTGGGCATGATTATTTTGTTGGCGCGGGTTTAACCTATATTCCTGGGCAGTATACTTTGAAACCGAATCAAGATGATCGTCTTTCAAGAAAACATTTTCGTCTACAAGTAAGCCTCGCGATGTGGCAGCCCGTTTTTACTTTGGAAGATGTTGGTTCTAAAGGACAAGGTTCCACGAATGGCACTAAGGTGGAGTGGCAAGATCCTGATTTGATCAAACAAATAGGACATTCACTGTTCTTTCCCGCGGCGCTTAGACATTTAAGAAACAAATTGAACCGTATCGGCATTCAATCCCTCATGCTCGCTCAAGACGGCATCTTCCCTGGGTATTATGCGGAAGGATTTTATTCTCTCGAAGGATCCCTGCCGGCGAAGGCCCTATCCATCCTGCGTGAAAAGTTTGACGGGAAATATGATGATAAAGATTTTCTTATGGACCGTAATCTCAATGCGGTGATTGCGACTCAATTGAAAATAAAAGGGGAAAGCGGACCTGTGGTTTATCATCCCGGCATTGGCACCAGGGTTTCAAACGATGCAAAAGGATTGGCTCTCTTAAGAACGCTCATTCAAACCGATTTTGAAACGCTGGTCGCCACCGACAGCCAAAAATTTTCTTTCGAGGATTTTCAATCAGCCGTGAGGGATCAGCTCGCGGGGCTTGTCAAAAATCTTCATTTTGAGAAAAAAGGCGCCGCTTATCATGTTGATTTCGATTTTAACGGCACCCACCGTGAAGTGATTGCTTATTACAATTTTGACGCGAGTTTGAAAATTCCAGGAGAAATTCAAAACGGCTATCATGTCCTGATAAATCGCCGCGGAGCTTATAGTCCCACCTCGTTCGTAGGCACTTTTTGGAATTCTCTGTCAAAACCGCTGGCCTTGGACCGTGCCCTGCAGCATTTAAACCCGGAAACCGGTTTTGTGATCGCCGAGGGTCAAGACCATTCTTTTCAGACGAAGGACGATGAACCCGGCCTCGTTGGTTTGGATTCTATGCAGACCTTGAAGCGTTTACCTACACTTCAAAACTCGTTTGTTTATGTGATGGGGGATGAGTATTTGCGATTGGCGAATGAAAAAAATATCACGCTGTCTGATTTTAAAACCCGGAATTTTCCGATTTTACTCCTCAAACAAACCGAGGATTCAGCCAACGCTTCGCTGACAAAAATGCATCGCAATGCTTTGACCAAAGATATTTCTCTTCAGCATGAGGCCTTCTACGCTGGCATGCGCCAGATCACCAGAGACTTCAAAGGCCATTGGGTTCGTGGCCCGGGGCTTTTTGAGGCGATTCATATTCTCAAATCCGGAAAACTTAAACATGGAGAAAATTCTGTTTACCCTTCTTTTCGCGGTGAGAATGATCAGCACTGGGATAAGGAGAGCCCAGGTCTTTTTATTCTGGAGCCGGATGCGGCGTTCGATCATGAGGATTCTCGGATGTATTCTATTTCTCTCAAGGACTCGAAAGTTGCCGCGTTTGTTTTTGCCAAACAATATGTTCCTTATTTAAGGCAAACATTTCCTCAATATGCGGCAAAAATCATGTCTTATGAAGAGGCTGTTATTTATCTCACCTCCCGCGCGGAGGTGCGCAAAAACTTTGAGGATCTCAGTTCGCATGAAAAGGGTAAATATTTTGAAGAGGGAATTTTAAAAATCTTGGAAGTCTTCAAACGCTTGGATCACCGGGATCAGGCCGTCGCAGAAGAGGCCATTCGGAAGTTGGCTGGTTATTCACAAAACACGAGGCATCCATTTTTTGATCTTCTTCGAGACCCTTCTGTTTATCTGGCCTATCCTGACTCTGATATTACACGCAATATTGCAGCACCACGGCCGGATATGATGGCGGTACGGATTTTGTCAAACCATGCCGTTGAATTAATTCCGATAGACATCAAACTTTCTCCAAAAGCGATTAAACAAAACCAGCTTCGCTGGAATTCCTCAGTGAAAGGGAAGAATTTGAATCTAGAAAAAGTTTTTGAGCTGGGCACTCGGCTCATTGATTTTGAGTCTAGGGATGTTATGCCGGAAACGCGCGCACGTCAGGTGGGAGTTGAAAATTTCCTGAGATCTGTTCTTGAAGAAGCCGTTCATCGCGCAGGGAATAAATCTCTTGAAATCGTGCCACAGGATGGATTTATTATTGCGGCGGCTCGAAAAGGAACTTCCGGCAACGGGCTTTACCTCAACCCGGACGTTCCGAAGAGAATTTATGACGAATATGTTCAACACACGCTCGGGATCTCAGACTCTTCTTCCCGTGCCGAAGTGCGGAGTACAGTACCTCTCAAAAAGTGGTATGAGAAACAAGTCTATAGCACAATTCCTGTTTTGAAGGTAAGCCAAGGTCTTCAGAGTATTAATAAAAATTTAGACGACATTAATACGAGGATTAGAAACCTACGCGGTGAAGAAATAAACGAAGAAATTTTGATTAAGAAGGGGTCGCTTACGAATGAGATATCGCAAAATTATCTAAAGGCCACCGAAAAGTTTAACAAATTTATTATCGATGGGACAAGAGATCGGCAGGGACTAGAGCAGGACTATTTGGAATTTCATAGGGTTCTTGGAAGCGGAAATATTCAAACAGCAGGACAATATAGTGTTTCATCCGATCTGAATAGTCTAGACGATATCTTTAAAGAAATATTTTCCACTTCCTTTGCTGCTCTTGTGGAAGAGGATCCTATTAGGGCCGCTGCGCATATTTTCGTGGCGCTCGTGAATCTTCAACCTTTTTCCGATGGAAACAAAAGAGCCGCCAGCTTTATCTTGAATTACATTCTTATGAAGGCCGCCCTCCCACCTTTTATTCTCGACAGAGAAAATGCCGCTATGTACACCTATATTATGAATACATTCCGAGAGGATGAAAATACGATTTCCGAATCTGAATTCGTTGGATTTTTAAAGAAAGTATTGACCCGCGCGGAGGCCGTTCGACTCGGCTCTGCCGAGCCTCGCTCAGGCCGAAGCCCTGAGCGAGGTCGAAGGGCGGAGCTGCGGAGTGAATCGAGTGAGGCAAAACTTTTAGCTGTTTTGCGAGCAGAACTTGGAAATCCTTCCGAAATCGTTCGGACACAATATTTTGATTCTATTAAACCTTACCAAGTTTTAGTTTCATTTGATCAGGAAGGAAAAAATACAGGAATTGCGTTTGGAAAGGAAGGAGAAACAGAAGTTCATTCCTATGAAGTGATGGACGGTGGAACCCGGGTTGAAGTTAACTCACACGAGGAAGGAGTGCAGGTTGTAACGTTTTCTGGCAATGCGGATGATAGTTTTGTCGACGGTTGGATTCTCGGCAAAGTAAACGATCAATATGGTCTTACGGTCATTTATGAAAATGGCAAGAGACCTTCTGCGAAAATTTTTATCCAGTTTGATGATTGGGCCGCCGCCCGCGCGGAGGCGCGGGACGATGCAGAATTGGTGTTGAAATCCTATGATCTCGGAAAAGATGTGAAGGTTGAAAGTATTGTTGATCGTAAGGGATACGGTGAATTGGAACATGTTTTTTTAGTTCAATCCGAAAAAGGCAAGTACTTTTTAAAGAAACCTTGGTATCGAAATAAAAAAGAGCTGATCGATTGGGAAGCGTCTCTCTTGAGCACTTTAAAATCGAGAGGTATTCCGGTTGCGTCGGTAATCAAGAACCTGAATGGCGAAAATGCTACTGTTATAAATGGTCAGCTTTTCGTCCTCTACGAATTTGTTGAAGGAGAAGATCTGGATGTTGCGGAAGGCGATCAATTAAAAACTGCCGGACGTCTACTTGCCGCGATTCATAATGCCACCGAAAATGTGACATTTTCCGGCCGGCCTTATTCGGTTGACGAACTTCCTCCTTTTATCGGAGTCACCAGTTTTGAACCAAAGTTGAAACGTCTTGAAGAAATTGAAGCTGAAATCAGCCAAAGAGGCCCGCCCTATACTCAAGTAGAACAATTTTTTCGTAACCGGTTTCCACAACTTCAAGATCACATCCAAAAGATAAGATCACGTCTTACACCAGAGATCCTCGCGAAGCTTCCCAAAGTTAACGCTGTCCATGGTGATTATCATCAATGGAACGTCAAATTTAAGGGCTCTCAGATTGTCGGCATCTTTGATTTTGAATATGCGCACCCTGATGCCCGAATTTATGATTTTGCAAATGTATTTGTACTTCGGAACGGCCCCGCTTTTGATAAGCTCCTGCAATTTCTCGTTGCGTACGAAAAATTAGCTACTCGTCCTTTAACCAATGAAGAACTGGTACTTCTTCCCGAAGTCTTCCGCCTCTGGCATCTGGAAGGCATCCTTTTACAACTCGAAAAATATCGCAGTGATGCGGAATCCGTTAAACTTTTAAATCAGATACTTCAAGAATTTCAAATTTTGGATTCTTTAGATTGGAAAGGTTTGGCCCGACAGATTATTGAACATCGCGCTGAGGTGCGGACGGACACCAATGAAGCGCGAATGGGCATCAATCATTTTGATCATTTCAATCGGATGCTTCCCGGTCGCGAACAGTACTTTTTGATGAATGAAGGGTGGTATGCCACAGGTTTCATGAGGTCGGTGTTACATCACCGCTTAAACGAGTTGTTAACTGATAAAGATGGCAATGTTGGTGGAAGTGTTGAAGTGCAAGATTTGCCAGACGGAAGATTCAGAATTGTTGTTTCAAACCAGTCGCAACGAGTTCAGCTGGAAGGCAACCAGCGCCAATTGATTGGTGCCGGCGTGAATCAATTCCTGGGCGCTTTGTACCGCATTCTTATTCCAAATGTCAGATGGGAAGAAACGGTAAATAAAATTAAGAAAAACTCCAAGCAGGCAGGGTTCAAAATTATGACTGCTATGTGGACTGCCGGAGCGGCGGTGGTTATTACGGAACAGTTTGCGAATCCGCAAGGTCCGCTAGCTCGCAATGGTCAAATCGGCGCTTTAATTTGGCTGGTAGCGTATATTTTATTTTCATATTGGATGATCAAAGGCATTCTCTGGGCCGTGATAGGCGTAGGCTATGCGATCGTAAGTCACTTCGTAAGAAGCCTCGATACAGTGGCTAAGCGCCAGGCGCTTGGTCTGATTGATCGATTCATCAACGAACATGAGCATCAGACTGACATTGTCATTGCAAACGAAGAACCTGGGCCCGAGAATTTTTATGAGCTGTCTGAATCCTTAGAAAAATCACCCGTAGACAGGGGCTGGCAGGAAGGGGGAGTCCGGTATCAGGCTTTGGAGAAATTGGTGGGTGGTCGGGCACATATCCTGATGGAAGAACCGCCTGGCGCTGGACGACAACTGAGCGTTTCGACTTCCGGAAGACAAAATCGGCTCGTTGCGCAGGAGCACATGAGTCTGGGATTCGGTGAGAACGTAATTCAACTGCTGCAAGTGGTGAATTCTCTGCTTCTTCCAAATTCAGAAAAATTATTGAATGCCAGACACAAGATTCTTAAGCCCATGATCATTTTGGGTATTCCCGTATTGATCGAGTTTTTCCTGATGGACCTACCAGTCCCGAAAAATTTTCGTAATATTGTCGATGTTTTCATCAAGATTGCCGGACCCATTGCTTTTGTCTTTGCTCCAATTGCTTTGTTCGTCATTCAAATTCATCATTTTATTGTTAATCTCAAATGGGTGCGCGCTCGAAAAATACTCAAACGCATCCACCAACTCATAGACCAATATGAGCAGAGAATCGGTCAGGAAGGTAAGGGGCCTGGATCGACATCCCGCGCGGAGGTGCGAAATAAATTGGTTTATAACCGTCTTCCCAAAGTCAGCCGAGGTTTTTGGTACGCCGCGAATTCAGATGAAATCCCCATTTTTATAGCAGATGCGATTGATCGGATTGCCGGCAGTCAAAGTGGAGTGCTGTTTATTATTAAAGATCAGCCGGTGAATGGGAAGCCATTTGTAATTGCGTCAGCACCACTTCCAATTACTCATTGGGCAATCGCTAAAAGTTTAAATGAAGCTTTGCGCGAAAAGCAAGGGGAGAAATATGTTATCCAGAGCGGTCACAGAGCTTTGAAAATCATCTATGGCGGAAGAGAAAAGGTGCTCAGGGCAGGAATTTACGGAGATTATATAAAAGATAAAAACAAAGAAAGAATAAAGCGCGAGATACTTCAGGCTGTCCTGTGGTTTTCCAATTCACTCCGGAGACTTGGATATACCGAAGCAGAAATTAAGAACATACAGATTAATACGCTGGATCAAATTTTCCAAGACAACCATCAAATTCAATTTTCAATGGATCAACTTCTGACATGGGCTGCCGAAAGTTCCGCCGACTCCGCCCGCGCCGAGGCGCGGAAATCGGAACCAGAAATTAACCAAGAAACGGCAAGGCAAGATGCCTCAATAGTTGGACAAATTATTGGCGACAGATTGCTGAGAAATTTAGGCTTAGTTCAAAATCCTGAAGCAGCGGAAGATTCAATTAAATTCAATACAGCGCTTCAGAAATTAAAAGAATCAAGGATCGACGCCGAAGAAGCGCAGAAATTAATTGCTCCATTTATTGAAGAGCAGGTAAACGAAGTACTAAAATTACAACGTGATCAAATGATAAGTCAAATCGACGTCATTTCCGGTCGATTTATTGATGGTATAGTGATTCAAAATCCATCGTCGATTGCCATTGATGATGTAAAAGAAACGTTCGAACAAACCATCGCCGGCATGATTATAGATTCCCGATCCGCCAAAATTCGGCGAGATTCGTCCGGACGGATTCCGCCGCTCTCTGGCGAATTAATACGTTCGGGGATGACACCTGAATTTGATCAATTTGCTCTTGAAGTAATGAATTTAATTCAAGGTTTGGTTCCAGAAACAAATGCACAGGGCGGAATTGCTCTGGTCGATCAAAATAAAATAGATGGCTTGAAGCCGGTCATTAATAATCTGGGAGTGATTCATGAAGATCAAACCGTGGTCATTAACGTGGTCGAGCAGATCAAAAGGGAAGCCCCCAATTTAGATGATCAAGCTTTTGCCAGCTATTTTAATCAAAATTACACGCGAATTGTCAGCACAGTGTTAATCAATTTCTTAAGATTGAACCCTCGATTCAAAGTTCATGTGGTTGCACCTAAGGGAGTCGCACAAAGTTTGCGAATCGGATTTGACAGAACGCGCGTTAAAGGAGACGGTATTAGACCAGATCAACTTTTTTTTGGCAGTACTCCTTTCTTGGGAAATGCCAATGCTGTTTTGTCTGATCAATTAGGGACTACCACGACAGATCGTTGGCTGCAATCGGATACAGACCGCAAAGGCCAAAAAATTAAATTAACGCCTGAAATACTTCGGAATTTAATCGGAGGAACGTTTGCTTTATTAAATGAACAAACTGTCGACGGAATTTCACGTGTGGAAGGAAATCATTATCAAGTAGACGATTTAGATCTGCTCGCCATGTTGGTTAATCTCGCCGCCATCGAAGCTCAAGCTCAAACACGTCTGACCCAAGCTGCGTAAAGATTTAACGCATTTCCCGCAATTTTTGCCGAAGTTTTTTCATACTTTTTGAACTGGATTTGACCATCAACTCGTGCATTTCGCACAACCATTCCATTTTTTTCTTGGGCGAAATTTTCATGAATCTTTTAAGGCGTTCTTCTTCACTTTCCCATTGAAACATTATTTCTTCCTCAGGGCTTTTATTTTTTTGAGTTCCGTTATGTCAAGCCGATCTCTTAAACGCCCCGCATTTTTTTTCATCTTAATGAGATTATCAATTGAAATTACGGACAACATTGTCGTTCCAACTTTAATGCGCACGGCAGTTTTAGCAGCTTGACCAAAAGAAACAGGAGAATCGATAATGATGTCGACTTCCTTAAACTCGTCTTCTTTATAGAAGTTAAATGCTTTCATATTTTTATTATGAATCCAATCTTTTCTAATTTTATCGTCAGCAATGCCCATTGGATCAACGGGTTGTTTCACATGATATCCTTTCTTTTTCATAATTTTCACGACCTTAGCTAGATTGTCGTTACTCATTTCCACCAGAATATCAAGGTCAGAGGTGCTTCTCATGGAACCAAGAAGGTTAACCGCAATTCCGCCTACAAGCACATATTTTACTTTTTGTTTTTGAAATTCTTTTAGCACGTCTTCATAGATCATCATGGGCCAAAATTATACCATAGTTGCTCAGGATGAGTTGATAAGGAAATGATGACAGATGAAAGGAAAAACGATACAATACCGCCTCTTATGACACTGAAAATCGCGTTGCCTAAAGGAAGTTTGGAAGAAGCCACCTACCAGCTGTTTAAAAAAGCCGGGTTCAATATTGTTACGAATTCGCGCTCTTATTACCCCGCTGTCGATGATCCGGGCCTTGAAATTGTGCTCTACCGGCCCCAGGAAATGCCGCGATATATAGAAGACGGGGTCGTGGATTGCGGCCTGACGGGTCACGATTGGGTGGTCGAAAACGATGCCGATGTGGAAGAAATTGCCGAGCTTAAATATTCAAAAGCAACGAGCCGGCCTGTGAAATGGGTGCTGGCTGTTCACAATGATTCCAAATTCGAATCCGTAAAAGATCTCAAAGGGAAAAAAATCGCCACAGAATTAGTGAACGTGACGAAACGTTATTTGGCGGAGAAAAAAGTAACCGCAGAAGTTGAATTTTCATGGGGGGCTACGGAAGTAAAACCTCCGAAATTGGCCGATGCCATTGTTGAAGCCACCGAAACCGGTTCCAGCTTAAAAGCGAACAATCTTCGGATTATTGATACCGTTTTGGTTTCCACCACACGGTTTATCGCGAATAAAAAAAGCATTAAAGATCCAGCCAAGAAAGCGAAAATTGATAATTTAATTTTGCTGCTTCAAGGCGCCATCAACGCTCAAACCAAAGTTGGCCTCAAAATGAACGTGGCGAAAGCCAATTTGGAAAAAGTTTTGAAAATTCTTCCTGCGCTTAAAAAACCAACCATTTCTTCGCTCTCAAGTGACGGCTGGTATGATGTCGATACTATTATCGACGAACCGGTTGTGCGTGAACTCATTCCAGATTTGAGAAAAGCCGGCGCCGAAGGAATTATCGAATATCCACTCAACAAAGTGATCTATTAGTGAATCGTAGATCGTTGATCGTGAGTCGTTGAAAAAGACGATTCACAATTCATGACCCACGATTAACGTATAATGGGAGGTCTCAATGCCGTGTGGGCGTAAGCGCAAAAAGCGCAAGATGAACAAACATAAGCGGAAAAAGAAACTCCGCAAGAATCGTCACAAGAAAAAAGCCTGGTCGTAAGACTCAGCCCATCCGTCATTGCGAGGGCACGAAAGTGCCCGAAGCAATCTCAGAACGCAGATTGCTTCAGCGCCTCGCTCCTTGCAATGACGATTTTATTTTTATGAACTCTCTTACCGTTAAATCTCCTGCAAAAGTTAATTTATATCTTAAAGTCCTCGGTAAGCGGCCGGACGGCTACCATGAATTAGTCACACGTTTTCACCGCATCTCACTTTGTGACAAAATTGTTCTCACCAAAACAAAAAAATCTGGTTTTCATTTATCCACCAATCATCCGAAATTAAAAAATACGCGCGATAATTTAATTTTCAAAGCTCATCAAGCACTCAAAAAAGAAACGACTTGGCAGGGCGGAGTGAACGTTAGCTTGATCAAAAAGATTCCCGTTGCCGCCGGTTTGGGAGGTGGATCTAGTAATGCAGCTTCTTTTCTATTAGGAATGAATCGCTTATTCAAACTTGGGCTGTCTCGGACAAAGTTGGTTCAAATTGGTTCCAAATTAGGCTCAGATGTGCCCTTCTTTATTTATGAGACCAAAGAGGCAATCGGCCTTGGAAAAGGGGATCAAATAAAACCCGTTTCTGTTAAGGGAAAATATTGGTTTGTGCTCCTTATTTCACCCTTTGGACTGTCTACGCCCGAGGTTTACCGGAAGCTAAAGGCCCCGTCGTTGACAAGAATAAGTCGTGATGCTACAATAACTTCCAGTTTTTTTAACGGTCTCTTTTTAACCGCCTGTCGTATTCGGCCTCAGTTAAAACAGATCGATGCGCTCTTTGACCAGTTAGGCGTTGCTCAGCGGCTCATGTCAGGGAGTGGTCCTACGATGTTTAGCATTCATAAATCTAAACGTGAAGCTGAGCGCATTGCGCAATTACTTCGAAAGATGCGGCCCCGCGCAAAGGTTTCCGTCTGTCATACGTGTTAACGATGGACGGTTATGAAAATAACAGAAGTCAAAATCTTTCAAAAAGAAGTCGACGACAAGCTACGCGCATTCGCTACGGTTACATTCGACGATTGTTTTGTAGTTCGGGACATTAAAATCATTGAAGGCAGTAAAGGTTTTTTTGTCGCGATGCCGTCCCGGCGCGTCAAAGAGCCCTGTCCTAAATGTCATCACCGAAATATTGTCAGAAGCCGTTATTGCAATCAATGCGGCGCTCATTTAGAAATAAGCGATAAATTCAAGACTGAACGAAATG
>Ga0209515_10003063_pt1 | contig 24479 bp, 26 predicted proteins | sample Subgroupgradi54m_FD_187454 | JGI IMG/M metagenome (GOLD analysis project Ga0209515, IMG submission 187454) | Subsurface groundwater microbial communities from S. Glens Falls, New York, USA - GMW60B uncontaminated upgradient, 5.4 m (SPAdes)... ... | reverse complement strand
TTCAGACGAAGAATTAGAGGATTTGCGGAAAAAAAATATAGATACACCGATTTTTATAATAAATGAGGAAAACTTTGAAAAACTTGTAAAATATAATGGTAAAAAAATTTACACCGATGCGGAGAAAAGCGTAATTATTCCATATGAAAGATAGAGTAAAAGGATTTCAATTTATAATTCTTATTCTAATAGCCTTCTTCGGAGGATACTATTTTGGAGTTAATAAAATTTCTCTGGATTGGAAAAATTATAAGCCCGTTCTATCTATATCAAGTAAAGAACCTCCGCCTTCCCTGTCTTCCCTGGATTTTTCCAACTTTTGGGCGGTATGGCAGAGTCTTGAAAATAATTACTACGATAAATCTAAATTAGATCCTGCAAAAATGTTAAATGGTGCGATATCGGGGTTGGTTGAGAGTATCGGAGATCCGTATACAATTTATCTTCCTCCGGTGTCAAATAATGACTTTAAGCAAGGCCTAGCAGGACAATTTCAGGGAATCGGGGCAGAGCTTGGAATAAAGGATAAAAAAATTATTATCATTTCACCCCTTTCCGATAGTCCGGCACAAAAGGCGGGGATAAAAGCAGGGGATTTCATATTAAAAGTAGATGATGTGTCAACCGAAAGCTGGACACTTTCTCAAACAGTCTCAAAAATAAGAGGACTTAAGGGAACCGCTGTTACGCTTTCGATTCTTCATAAAGATTCAAAAAATCCGCAGGATGTAAAAATTACAAGAGATGTAATTGTGATAAAAAGTATTGACGGTTTCATAAAGAAGGTTGCGAATGTTGAAAATATTAAGTTGACTTCGACACTTAAGGCTGCGGAAAATGATGAGATTATCTATCTTAAACTTTCCCAATTTGGAGACAGCACAAATAAAGACTGGCTTTCTCTGGTTAACAGTCTCAATCTGAAAGTACAAAACAATAACCATTTTAAAGGTATAGTTTTAGACGTTAGAAATAATCCGGGAGGATATTTAACAGACGCTGCCTTTATAGCGTCGGAATTTCTAAGGGAAGGAACTCCGGTTGTAATAGAAGAAACCGGTGGAGGAGAAAGATCAACCCTGAGAGTTTCAAGAAGAGGACTTTTTATAAATACTCCAATTGTGATTTTAATAAATAAAGGTAGTGCTTCTGCCTCCGAAATTGTTTCAGGTGCCCTAAAAGATAATGGAAGAGCAAAACTTGTAGGAGAGACATCTTTTGGAAAAGGTACAATACAACAGGCAGAAGATTTGGGCAGCGGAGCAGGTTTTCATGTAACGATTGCAAAATGGCTTACCCCAAACGGAATCTGGGTAAACGGAAAAGGTTTGTCTGCGGATATACCAGTAGTACTTGATTCAAAAGACCAAACTCGAGACACACAGCTTGAAAAAGCAATAGAAGAACTAGTAAAATAGCCTAAATCCTCAAGTTTTTATATAATACAAGAATGGCTTCTATTCAAAAAGACGTTTCTTTAAAATATTTCAGTAATTATAGAATCGGAGGTAGAACAAAATATTTTCTGGAGGTTTCTAATCTTTTGGAACTAAAAGAAGGCCTTGCAAAATGGAAGAAGATTTCAGAAATCCTGCCAATTTTTATTCTCGGCGCAGGGACGAATGTTTTAATAAGCGATAAAGGTTTTGATGGGCTTGTTATTCATCCCAACATAAAATTCATCAAAGAAACTCCTTCGACAACTTCGGCAAGCTCATTGCAAGCTAGCTCAGAGCAAGTAATTTCCGCAGGAGCGGGAGTTCTAATAGAGGATTTGCTTGCCTTCTGCATTGAAAATTCGCTGTCCGGTCTTGAATGGGCAGGCGGACTCCCGGGGACTTTGGGCGGGGCAGTTCGGGGGAACGCCGGAGCATTTAGAGGAGAAATTAAGGATAATATCGTAGAAGTTACGAGCCTTGATATAAAAACTCAACAAATAAAAAAAAGAAGCATAAGGGATTGTAGGTTCGACTATAGATCAGGCGTTTTTAAAAGTGGAGACGGAGAAGGGGAGATAATTATCCAAGCAGTTCTCAATCTTATAAAAGGAGACAAAAGAGATGTCGAAAACCAAATTAAAGATAAAATCGAATATAGAAGGGAAAGGCATCCCTTAGAATACCCAAACATAGGAAGTATTTTTAAGAATATCCCAGTTAAGAAAGTTCCTAAAAAATTGCTAGAACAGTTAAAAGACTCCATAAAAGACGATCCTTTTCCTATTTTGCCGACAGCAAAACTTTTGGCACTAGCAGGTTTAAAAGGAAAACGAGTAGAAGGAGCAATGGTATCCCAGAAGCATCCTAATTTTATTGTTAATTTGGGTCGCGCAACATCTGAGGATGTACAAAAATTAATTTATCAAATAAAAGAAATTATAAAAGATAAATACGGGATAGAACTGGAAGAAGAAATCACCGTCCTTCGGTGACCATTGATCATATATATTCTTAAATCATAAATCGTATATGTACCGCAATGGCGGTACTATGGTGCTACTTCTTGGTAGATTGTATTTTGATACCGGATAATATCCGGAGCATTTAGAATAAAATCCGGTCTTTCCTGTATTGAAAATGCAGGGCAGTTTGCGTTACCTGCGGCCAAATCTCTTTGGAGCTGAAAAGTTCCTCCTGTTAACCCGGCATTGACGACCACCGATCCTGCAATATTTAATCGACGACTGCCACTCCCTGTAATAAAATTCTTGTCGGTACTGTAAAAACCCTCAATATCCGGTGATGCAGATGTTGTAATCGTTTCTCCAACAGTTGGGTCAACAATAATATCGCCCGAAACTATAAATGTGACAGTAGAGCCATTTGGCACATGAATCTGCGAATTAATTGTAAGATTGCCATTTACAAGAATTACATAGTTCTTGTTTGCCGGAAATGTGTAAGAAGCGCCAGAAAGAGTTAGATTTCCGTTTGCAATATATAGCCCATTAGGAAGAGTAGTAGTTGATAAGACACAGCTTGCTGTCCCTCCAGCCCCGCATTGCGTGGTTGTAAGTGATGTTGCTGTTAGTCCTGCCTGTTTTATTTGCGCGTTTACATAATTATACGAAGTTCGAATTACATTTCCTTTTGTCGGAGCAAAAAGTTCTGCGGTTGATCCTCCTACAACCCAGTTTGTGGTTTGCCCTGCATTTCCGCCGCCAAAACTAGCACTGGTGTCGCCTGTAAATATAATTCCGTTACTAACTCCTCCTCCGTTTAAAGAGGCATAAGATAAGCAACTTGCTCCCGCGGGAATATAATAGTTGTATCCATTATCCAGTCTTATATCTGTTCTGGTTGATTGTATCCATGGTCCATAAGGAGCAATACCAAAGTTAAGATTAATTATGTTTCCACTAGAACAAGAATAATGTGGAAAAAGGTTAGTACAAGAAGATCCAACAACAACTCCGAGAGAGGGAGGCGAAGAAGTAGGGAAGGTTGGGTAATCTCCGCTGGGAACATTTATATAAGAAATTGTATACGGTCCGGCTGGTAAATTACTTACAGTAAAGGTTCCAGCGCCGACGGGAGCAATTACGGTTTCTGTTGGTGAAGAAGTAATGGTAATAGCACCTGTGTAGTTTGCTTCCGTTCCATTTTTAATTCCATCTTTTGCTATCCCCCCTACTCCAATACCGTTATCCACAAATACATTTCCCGAAATGGTATAAGTTACGTTAATATTTGTATCGGTTGCTCCAGTAGACTGACATGTGCGTCCATCAGACAAATCCGCAGTTCCCCATACTGCTGTTGCGCCACCTGTTACAGCCGTGACTGTTGTGGAATAAGGCGAGCTTGAATCAGAAGTGGGATTAACAGTTGCTATAGAAGTATTATATGAACCAAAACGCATTTGTGATATCGTTGCTGATCCCAGCCCCGAAGTCACCGAAGCCGTAACTGTCCCAGTAGCTCCTCCTACAGTTAGGTTAAGTACACTTGGCGAGGTCGTTACTTGGCATGGTACTGGGGTTGGGGTTGAGGTGGGGGTTGGAGTTGTTACTGCTGCAACCGTAAACGTCCTCGACGTGCAATTGTTGGTTTCGTTCGACTCCACAACATAATTCCAGTAATCCGCGCAGGCCCACATAGTATGAGAACCCACAGTTGCAATCCAGTTGCCGGAAGTAGCACTCAGGGTTCCGCCCGCAAGTATCTGCCCTGTGCCGGGAACGCCGAGGTTCTGATTGGGATTTCCCTGCGCAATATCAATTCCAAATCCGATACCTCCTGAATCGGCTCCCGTGGCGGCGCCGCCGATATTTCGTGCCGTTGCCGTAAAAGAAAGGGTTTGGCCTACAACAAGAGTTCCGTTTATAGTAATTGGGCTGTCTACTACGAGATCGGGAAGTGCTCCCGGTGGAGGGGTTGGAGTGGGAGCAGTGGTTGGGGTGGGAGTTGGGCATGGTGGAGTGACCACTGTTTTAATGTTTGAAAGTGTTCCTGTTTGTATTCCTGTAACTCGCCAATCATGACTTTGGCCTGCAGTTACAACTCCTGATGTCCATGTGGTTCCAGTAACACTTGTAATTGGGACTCCATCTTCTAAGATATTAAATTGAGTGTCACTAGTTGTAGTAGTCCAATCGAGTTTAATATTTGGACCAGGACAAATTGGTGCAGTTACACCTAAATTAATCGTCCCGGGGGCAGGAGTTGGGGTTGGGGTTGGAGTGAGGGTTACAGTGGGAGTAGGGCCTGCACAGATCTGCGTAGTCATATTAATCGTGTTTGAAGTTGCTCCATTAAATTGATCTTGCACATACCAATTATAATTCGCATTTTGCGTATCGGCATTCCAACTCCATGTTTGGGTAGGATAACTTACAGACCCAGCAAAGATATTATTTTTGAATATAAATATGTTCGTTCCAGTGGAAGGTGAGGGTACCTCATTCCATCCCAGATTAACAATCGACGTAGAGCCCGAACAACTTTCGGAGCCGAGCAAACCTATTACTGAGATTGGAGTAGGGGTGGGAGTTGGGAGGGGGAAAATCGCCTGACACGCACTCGTCCCACACGCTTGCGTGGTACAAGGCGCTGAGATTCCGGAGCAACTACTTACTCCGCATATGACTGTTGTTGTACCCGAAGGGCAAGTTCCGGTGTATGATCCACCCCAGCAAGCACCATCTAGGCTGCTAGAATTACAACATGTTTTATAAACGGTCCCGCCTATAACACATGCGCTGGTTGGATTAATACCATTATAAGAGGACGCACTACAGATACCGGGATTAAGATAAGGCCAAACATTAGTACAGCTATCAGTAACGTTGCAAGTCTGATATTGATATTGATAGCTAAAACTACAAAGACCAAATGTAGCTCCGCAAACTTGACATGCATATGCATACGTAAACGTCCATGTACTTGTATTACAATAATTGTTTTGTGTTAAACCACCAAGAGTAGTGCAATCACTAAGGTTTGAGGCAGTTACGCAATTTGGTCCGCTATCTGGAGTACAAGTTGCAGGCCCGTTAGGGTAGTTAGGAATATAGTTAAGAGCAAAAACAGGTTTTATGAAAAGGGTGAGTAGAAGAAATAGTATGCTAAAAACAAAGGTAGTAAGGATTAAATTGATGTGGGCAGAAGTGTTGTTCATTTATCGTTTGCAATAAATGCAATTTTACCATCTTTTACTAAAAGCTGCGAAATTGATCCATTATCTGTTTGGATGACCTCTAGTCCTAGGCCATAAAGTGCATGATAGTCCCCACCGTAAAGAGAGGATGGAAGAGTTGTTTGTGTCCCAAACGATATTAATGGCGTACCTATTGTAACTTCGGATGGGTTTCCTACCGGGACAAAAGTTTTACTTCCTTCTCTGGGGAAAACACCAGCATATGCGATATTATTTTTATCTACTATACTCCATTCAGCGATTAATACTCCGCCCCCTGCTATATTTTGGTTTGTTTCAGCAGTACCGCTAACTGGCGTATAGAAAATAGTCCCTACGGGAATATTATTTATTCCCAACATTTTGTATAACGTGTTGCCGATAGTAACTTTAACATCGGTTAATTGTAAATTTAGAGCAAATCGCGGATCAAACGGGAGAAGATATTTCATTTTAGCTGGGTTGTTTCCTATTCCTTGATTTTCTTTTGCAAGAAGCGCCTCAGCTTCCTCTGGGGTAATTGTTATAAAATACTTTGTCCATTCCTGTCCTGCGAGCTCAAGCTTCCCACTTTGTATTGCTTGTTCCAAGGGAGACGGCTGGGTAGTTGACTTTATCTCTGGTGTTGACGACAGAGTTGGGGAAACTTGCGCAGGAGCTTGAGTCTCAATACCAGAAGTTGGTGAATTTACTGGCGTATTTATAGACTTACTTGAATTGCCACCACAGGCCGCAACAATTAATGCCACCGCTGCCACAGATGGAATAACGAAACTCTTTGGCATTCTCCCGAGTATAGATTCTGCAATTTGTCCTAGCTTACTCTCGCGGGAGATCAAAACATCAGCGCTTCTTACCAACTCTTCTTTAAAAGAATTTACTTCTCGGATATCTTTTGCGGAGAGTCCAATTACTCCATTCCCATAGCCTACGGCATCGGGCAGAGTTCTTGTTTGAGTTTCTGAATTATCCATATCTATTTATCTTATAGTTTATACTCTTGGGCTTTTATACCATACATATCTTTATTTGTCAATTCTAACTGTTTGTTCTATATAACCTATCTTTCTATTGCAACATGTCTTTTTTTATATGTAGATATTCGCCGAAATCTTTCGAATTTAAATTTATAACCGGGCATCTCTGAAAATCAGGTTTAGCTTTTGTATTCGGGTTAATAGGTCTTTTTTGAATTTGTAAAATAAGATTTTGTTTTTCTTCCCCCAATGTTATAAAACTTGAGCTGACTGTGGCAATTATAGAACCTTTTTCCAAAGGAACAGATGTAATTTTTCTAACTTTTGTATCAAATGGAAAAGTATAAGTTACCGTGTAGCAATAATTATTGTAAATATGTGACTGATAAAATCCAATGGGATTACCCTTTTTGTATGGTTGTAACACGAAGGGAATGGAATCAACAACTGGAACGATAGTTTTTGCTTGAGTCTCTTGAGGAAGGTTATAAGCAAGTGCCGGATTATTGTTATAGACAATTTCTTTTGCAGAGATACAGTATTCTTTTGGTACAGGACAAGAGAATATTAATGAGGAAGCGGTTGGAGCTGGTGAAAAATTAGTTTGTTGACTTATTCTTTGGCTTTGGGGCAGAAAAGAAAGAAAGGGGAAGGATTCGGAGATGGGGAGAATTTCAAAGTAATTAAGAATCCCAAAAAACAGGAGCAATACGAAGATAACAGAAAATACTTCGGCTAAACCGACCTCGAGAAAAAGAAGTCCGTTGAATTTCTTAGGTTTTGGTGTTTTAAGAGACTTACTAGCGTCCATTCTTTTATGGTAGGGGAGAAGATGAGAGTTGTCAAGAGTAGCCTGGGAAGTGATCGAGTTTTATATTTAGGGGTTTAACCCCTAAACCCTTCAGGATTTTTTCAATCGAATCAACAAACGGCTCGGGACCGGAGACGTAGAATTGAAAATTGAGAATTTTAAGATCAGTTTCGGTTATACGAACTGGGGAGATGAAATAATTAATTTTAAAGTTATTGTTTTTTTCCGTAAGCGATTTGAGTTGAGCTTTAAAAACAGTATCTTTATTTCTATTTGCATACAAAAGTTGTACATTAATTGGTAACTTTTTATGGTCTAAATCAAGAAGAATTGAGCGAAATGGAGTTATTCCGATTCCGCCTGCAATAAAGATGTAGTTTTTCTTAGGATCATCAATAGTAAAATCACCGTCGGGTCCTGATGCTTCAACTGTTTCTCCAATTTTCATATCGACAAGAGATTTTTTAAAAGTGCTTGAGGGCTTACTAATTCGAGTTGTAATCATAATATCTTTTTCAAAAGGAGCGCTTGATATAGTAAAATAGCGGGTAATGCCGCGATTGTCCGGATTATTGTTGGGAAAAGTGTAAAAAAGATACTGTCCGGGCTTCCAATTTAACGGTTCGTCACTCTTAAATTTAAAAGACCTAACATCTCTTGTCTCTTGTTTTTTTTCAAAAAGAGTAAGATTCATAATTTAACAATTTATAATTTACAACTAACAATTTAATTACAAGTTTTTTAAGATAAAGGATAGCCTTGTTTCCTTAATATTTCCCGTTTAGTACGACTGCGATTTATATTAGCATTCCCTACAACTTCTACGAATCTTTTAGTAGGTTCAATTATACTTCCAGTTCGAGGATCAGCATGCTGATATACATTTTTATCTACTAAAAAAATTACATTTGCTGGATGATTAATATCTGGATCTGTGCCAAGATAATCTATGCTATCTTGTACTATGCTCTTTGCTGATCTAGATAAGATAGGGAATCCTCTTTTCAACCCGAACCAATTATCGGTTAGCACTCTTACATTTTTTATAATTCCTTCCGGGTTATAAAGATTGCCAAAAAATGGTCCGGTGTGGATGAGATCAGCACCACCTAAACGAAACGTTTTACTCAAGACATTTAAATCAACGCCTATATCGCCTCGACTAAAATTATCGTGTCCTGTTCTATGGATATGAATTGGTACGCCTAAATCTGCTTCTCTCAAAACCCGTAAGGAATCTAAGCCAACTTGCATAACATTAATCATAACAGCCGTTGCTCCTAAATCGATAACGCGTCGAGCATTGTCAATCATTTGTTTCTGACTCCCAGCTGTAATGTTCGGAGCATAAATAACTCGTTGTCCAGTTATTTGCTCTGCTTCTGCTAATTTCGCAATTATTTTCTTTACCCTGTCTAATAAGGGGCAAGCGGGATGATTGAATTGAAGCTCATCTTCTTTTATGTAGTCTACTCCCGCTAAAGCTGCTTCTTTTGCAAAACGAGCATAATGCTCGGAAGATTGTCCAGTATTTGGTTTTAACAATAAAGCGACTAAAGCTTGATCTAAATTTTCTTTTTTAATAATATGTCTTATTCCTTCATCGCCAAATTTTGGACCAGGAAAATTTCTTACTACATCTCTTGGAAGTTGTATGTCAATAAGTCTCACCTTGGTCATTTCGTAAGCAGTTCCCAAACCGTCACCGGCTGCTACTGAAAATAAACCGGCAAATCCGATTTCCTCCGTCTGTGCAATTTCCGAAGAAAAAGCAACTTTTATAATCCCTCTTTTTTCATCAATCTGTTTAATATCAGTTACACCACCCTTATATGCTCCAGGATTTGGTCCAAAAAGACAATGAAGTTTAGGGGTATATGTTCCTTCTGATGTTTGGACTGTTCCAATGGTAACACCAGTAATCATGTCGTCAGCTGCTTGTTCTAGTGTTTTTTTAGATTCCGGCATTAGCTCAATATCGTAAGTAAGCTCAATGTTATTCCCCCAAGTAGGATGGGACATGGACTGGTTTTTTAATTTAGATTTATTCATAGATCAATTTTAAAAGAAACAGAAAGCTTTTGATCCGTTCAATTATAACCTGGCCGTCTTTATTTAACAATCCCATTGTTGATTTTGAATAGTCATTTCAATATAATAACGGCACCTTATCCTTATGCATGAGAAGATTAATCAGGTGGGAAAAAAAACTGAAGTTTTTCATCATCTAAATCCCTATGATCTTATAACAATTTTTGCAACTTTTGATGATAGAGAAATAACTCCTCCTAGGACATACTTTCCCGCAATTAACCCAGAACAACAATTAAAGTCTGTCACAGATGACTTGATAAAAGCATTCGGAGCCCATTTATTGTTCGTAGGGCTAAGCGGTTCTAGAGCTAATGATTCCGATAAACAAGATAGAGATTTAGATGTTCTTGCAATAGTTGACGACGATGCTGTAGAAAATAAAGTGTCATTCGAAGGCGATTTAAAAATAGTTTCGCATTCAGGCTTAAGAGAATCTATAGAGTGTGGATATTCACTTATTACCGGCCAATTTCGTAAAGCTGTACCGCTTTTTGAACAAGACGGAGTGTTAGATGATTTAAGATCTTTAAAACCTGTACTTGAGAAGGCCATACCTTTTTTAGTAACTAAATCGAAATTTAGCGAACAAACCGCAGATATTTTTAGGCTAATGAGTAATAAATATAGAGCAATTATTTTGTATAAAGAAGGATATAGAGACGAGGCTTTTTCTCAATTGACTGCCCAGGAACATGATAGATTATTCCAATCGTTATCACAATCTGTTGATCCTAATGTTTATACAATGTTGGCAAAATACTATGCAAATCTTGGCTTGAACAGAATGTATCATTCATTATCCGAGATGCTACATGCGTTGTACATAAAAGAGATGGGAGACGTTTTAGATGTGGATCAATTATTGGACTGGGCATTACAAAGGATGGGGGAGAGCGGAGCTTTATTTAAGTATATCTATGAAAAAAGAGTCGCATGCTATAAAAGAGGAGAGTTATTATTAGATATAGAGTATGATATGATGAGAGAAGGGATTAGAGAAAAAAACAGAGTAGTCGCAAACATGATCCTTAATAGATAAGCTGGGTTATGAAGATAGGCATGATGAATAATCCGGCAAATAATTTAGTTAATGATATAACTTTTGCCGGAGAAAATAAGTTTGACTTCGTTGATTTAACCATAGAGCCACCCAAGGCTCAGGTGGGCGATATTGACCCCCGTGAGGTTTTATCTTTATGTAAAAAATATAATTTAGGAATTATTGGACACACCAATTTTTACCTGCCTTGGGCATCCCCAATTAAACGATTAAAAAGAGCCTCAATTCAAGAATTTACAGAACAACTTGCGTTATTTAATAAACTTGGAGTTAAGCTTGTTAATATCCATTCTCATTGGTATCAGCCAAATTCTTCCAAGAAAGAAATAATAGATAGAATTATAGAATCTTTGAAAGAACTAGTAGTTATAGCCGATCAATACGATATTAAAATAATGCTTGAACATCAGCCAAATGGCTTCTTAAATACACCCGAGAGTTTACTGCCGATCTTCAACAAAGTTAAAAACCTACTTTTTCATTTAGACGTTGGACATGCTCAAGTAGCAGGTAAAGAAGAAAACTTAACTAAGGAATTTCTGACGTACTTTAGAAACAAGCTGGCTCATGTACATTTTTCAGATAATAAAGGTGTAAATGATGATCATCTCCCTATTGGAGCAGGAATAATAGATTGGAAAGATATTATTATGCAACTGAGGAAGATCGGTTACGACAAAACTATTACATTGGAAGTTTTCGTAAAAGACCGATCTTATCTTCTTTACTCAAAAGAAAAGATCAGACAGCTTTGGAATAGCATCAAGTAGCTAAAATTAACAAAGCCCTCTTTAAAAAGATACTTCGTGCATTATAGTCGCATTGTAAAGGTTAAAAATAATCTGTTATTATTAGATTGTGGCACCTATTTTTTTGGAAATAACAGTAATAATTTGTTTGGCCGCGGTTTTGGCCGTTATATTCCATTTTCTAAAGCAGCCAAACATCCTAGCCTACATATTAACGGGAGTAATAATAGGACCCCTAGGCTTTCTGTCTATCCAAAACCATGATTTTATCCAAACCTTAGCCGAGCTAGGAATTACATTTTTGCTTTTCATGCTTGGTCTTGAAATAAAACTAAAGGATCTAAGCTCTATTGGAAAAGTTGCCTTTATAATTTCCCTCTCTCAGATGTTTTTTGTCTTTATCACAGGTTATATCTTGGCACTTCTTTTTAACTTTCCGCTTGTTGAAGCTTTATATATAGGCATTTGTTTATCTTTTTCAAGCACTGTTATTATAGTAAAGCTTATATCGGATAAAAAAGAAGTTCATAGTCTTGCCGCTAAGATTGCAATTGGCATATCGCTTGTTGAGGATTTTTTAGCAATTTTGATTCTTATTTTTCTTTCCGGATTTAACCCCAATGGTCCGGTTGCTATATCTCTTTCTAAAATAGGAGAAATTGCCATAAAAGGAGCTCTGATATTTGGATTAGTAGGCTATCTTAGTGTACATTTTTTTCCAAAACTTGTCGAAAAAATTGCAAAATCAACCGAAACCTTATTTCTTATTAGTATTGCATGGTTGTTGGGCTTATCCGCATTTATTAATTATATTGGATTTTCTGCTCAGATTGGAGGACTTTTGGCAGGCCTAAGTCTTGCAAATTCGATAGCAAATTATCAAATAATCGCCCGGGCAAAAATCTTAAGAGATTTTTTTATTGTAATATTTTTTGTTTTGCTTGGAGCCCAGATGACGTTCTCCGGAGTTGTTGCGGTTTTATTTCCGGCTTTGGTAATATCGGCAGTGATTCTTATAGGTAAACCATTTATAAACATGATCTTAATGGGAATCTTGGGATTTAAAAAAAGAACGTCATTCTTAACGGGAATAAATCTTGCGCAGATTTCGGAGTTTTCCTTGATAGTTGTATTTTTTGGACAGAGACTTGGCCACATCTCAACAAATGTTGTCTCTCTTATTACTATAATTGCTATTATTACTTTTACAATTTCAACCTATATGATAATAGGTGCAAGCAATCTTTATAGACTTTTAAATCGCTATTTAGGATTTTTAGAGCATAAAAAAGATGGAAGCGGTATTTTGCAGACGATAGAGGATGATGGAATCCCACAGCTTTCCGATCACGTTGTTGTAATAGGAGGGGATCAAATGGGGCAAAGCATTCTCTCAGCGCTTGAAGACATGGATATAGACGTTGTTTTGGTAGACTTTGATCCTGAGATTTTTAAGAAACTTGCGCAATTATCTTCCGGCAAATCAGGAAATAAAGCCCATAAATTATTCGGAGACATAGCAGACTTGGATATTCAGGAAAGAGCACAATTAGACAGCGCAAAGCTTGTTATTTCAACTATTCCGGACTTGGAAGACAACCTGTTTATTATAAAAGAATTAAAACGCGAAAACAGAAAGGCAAAGGTCGTTGTTATGGCGCTTGACACAAACGAAGCAAAGGCTTTATATAAAGAAGGAGCCGATTATGTAATTCTTCCGCATTTGGCCGGCGGAAGGCAGGTCGCAAAATTAATAGAAGAGAATAATTTAGATAAAATAGAGACTTTAAAGAATAAAGATATGAAATTTTTAGGCCTAACTGTTTAATTGTTTATATTTTTCGAAATATCTTCTACTATTTTTTCGAGTTCACCGTCTAGAATTTTTTCCAGATTATGCCAAGACTTGTTTATTCTATGATCGGTAAGTCTGTCTTGCGGAAAATTATATGTTCTTATTTTTTCTGCTCTCATTCCTTTTCCGACTTGCGTTGATTTAAGTTCACCGATTATTCTGTTTTGTTTTTCTACTTCTATCTCCCAAAGTTTTGCCCGAAGGAGTTTCATTGCATTCTCTCTGTTTTGGCCCTGTGAACGCTGCGTCCGGCAAGTTACAACGACTCCTGTTAGTTTATGTTTTATTCTTACCGCAGTTGAGACTTTGTTTACATTTTGCCCTCCATGTCCGCCTGCTCTGAAGGCTTCAAATTCTATATCCTCGGGAGAAATATGAAGGTCTATATCCTCAAGGTTGGGGAGTATAGAAACAATAGCTGTTGAGGTATGGATTCTTCCGCGCTTTTCTGTTGCGGGAGTGCGCTGAACCCTATGGACACCTGCTTCATATTTGAAAAATCCAAACGCTCCGCCGGCTGGCGGATTGCCGGAAATTTCAATTGCATTCTCGTCAACTTGCTCAACTTTAAAATTATTTCTTTGAGCAAATTTTATATACATTTTCAAGAGTTCTTCTCCCCAAAGCTTTGCTTCTTCTCCTCCAGCAGCTCCTTTTATTTCCATGATAACATTTCTATCATCAAGCGACTCTTCTTCACCTGTAATGTTTTTTAACAGATCCTGCTCTAACGCTTTTTTTTTAGTTTCCAGTTCTTCTATTTCTCTTGCCGCAAGATCGGAAATCGTTGGATCGGCAAGAAGTATTTTTGCTTCTTCAATTTTTTTGGAGAGTTCTTCAATCTGTATTTTTCGGAAATCAGTCATATTATCATCTTACAGCTATCAGACTACCGATTACAGCCGTAGACTGTAGACCGAAAGCGGTTAGCGAGTTAATTAGCTATTCTATCGACATGAGCATCTCGCGCAGAGTCTTGGGGCCTGTGTCTTTTTGCTTTTTATCTTCTACTTTTTTAACTTTTTTAGACACATATTCCTGGGCAACTTTTTGTTTATCCTGGAATTTTTGAATTCTTGACGCTGAATCTACAAATCTTTGCTCGCCCGTATAAAATGGATGGCACTTATTGCAAAGCTCAATATGAATTATTTCTTTTGTTGAGCCCACAGTAAATCTATTGCCGCAGGCGCATATAACCTGTGCATTATCAAAATATTGCGGATGGACATTCGCTTTCATAATGATATAATTATATATTGTTTTTAGAAACTAAGCAAGGAGAGTTATGCAAGAAACAAATGGAGCAAAGAGGAGCAGGTATCTTACACAATATTCCAAACGAAAAATGAGAAGTGAAAGGAAAAGAGAAGAAGATATGGATGTAAGCGGTAAGTGGAAAGGAATGCTTCTATTAAGAGAGGCGAGTCCGCAGACTATTGACGAGCTATTAAATTTATCTCAAGAAGAAGATAAAAAGGATAACAAAAGTATCCTCTTTGCAAGAGAGTTATTGCGCAAAGAATTAATAAGTGAGGACTTAACTTCCTGGCGGTTTCTGCTTTTACATTATCGCAAAAATAAAAGAAACTTTCCTGAATCATTTTTTGATAGGTTAAGGCTTGAAGTTTTTTACAAAGGAATACAGGAAGCAAGAGGAGGGGATCTGACATTGATAAATTTGTATCAAAATATAGGATCTAATATAGACGGAGTGTGGTTTGACACGAGCTTAGTTAAAGAAGAAGGTTATGTTGCAGGTCTTGTTGCAGGTCTTATCGATGAAAAGCCGGCAGGAAAGAAAGAAGATGAACACGGATTCTATAGAGAGGATACATATGGTAGGTGGAGAGAGCCTGTAGCGTCTGGGGACAGCGGGATAATTTTTGATTCATCCAGACAGTCAGTTTCAAGAGAAATTATAAGAAATTTCCAGCCCCAGGAAGTTAGATAATATTTAGGATTTCGTCCTGCGTAATTGTTTTCTGCTGCCCTGTTTTTAGGTTTTTTATGGTAACTTTGTTTTCTTTTACTTCGTTTGGACCGATTATTAAAACATACGGGATGCCTTTTTTGTCTGCATATTTAAGCTGTTTAGGGAAAGGAGCATTTTCATCCAAATATATTTCGCAGTTTAAATTAGCATTTCTCAAAAATGAATAAACTCCAAGAGATTTTTCTTTTAGATCTTGAGAAAATATAGTAACTAAAACTTTTGAAGAAATATTATTTTCAGGCAGAAGATTTTGTTCCTCAAGTGCCTCGATTGTTCTATCAAATCCTAGTCCGAATCCAACAGCCGGAATATCATTTCCAGAAAAAAGCCCAATTAATTTATCAAAGCGTCCTCCCGAGCATAGGGATCCGGAGCTTCCCTGAGCAACTGTTTCAAAAATCATCCCGGTATAATAATCGAGTCCTCGGGCAAGTGCTGGTTCATAAGAAATCTTATTAATCTTACCTCCCATTCTCTTAAGATTTGATAAAATAGTTTTTATAGTTTCAGTTTCTTTTTTCTCTTGTAATTCCTTTAATGCTTTTTTTGCATCCTCGCTTGCCATTCCTTTATCAATCATTTCCGAAAGAACCTCACTTTCTCCGATTTTTTCAAGTTTATCGATTGCCGCAACATATTTTTTGTTCAAATTTTTGAAGTTTTCTGAATCGTTAATCTTAATAGTTACCGAAAGACCTAAGGTTTTATAAATATCAAGAACAAGTTTTAAAATTTCTGCATCTGCTAAGGGAGAGGAGGATCCGATAATATCAGCGTCGCATTGAATAAACTCTCGGTATCGGCCTTTTTGAGTATTTTCAGCGCGCCAAACATTTTGTATTTGATACCTTTTAAACGGTATTGGCAAATCATTTTGGTACTGAGCGGCTACGCGGGCCAAGGGGACTGTTTGGTCGTAACGAAGAACAACTTTTCTTTTGCCATTATCCTCAAACCGATACATAAGTTTATCGCCTTCATCGCCGTATTTACCAAGCAGCACTTCTTCATATTCAAGTGCCGGAGTCTCAAGCGGTTCAAAACCATAGGACTCAAACACCGATCTTAAAATATTAATCAGCCATTGTCTTTTTTTCGCTTCTTTTGGCAAAAAGTCCCTAAAACCTTTTAATGTTTGAGTTTTTACCCCGATTTTATCGGGGTTAATTTTTCTCATTCTTGTATTATATCTTAAGAAGGGGCCTTGGGGAATAGGTGGATCGAGAAGGTCTCGGATTTCTTCTTCCCAGTATCGCATCAAGTTCGCGCGGACTTCCGGTAAAGTTTGCAATAAAAGTATCTCGAAGTATACGCGGATTGAGATGTTCAACTCCAATTTCCCCGCCGTATCGTTCTAATATTTGATGAGCGCTCACACGGGTTAACCGTCCGCGTCCATATCCATCTCTAAATCCTTTAAATAAAGGATCTTCTGGTTTTAATCTTGATTTTTTGATGTATTCGGCGATCTTACTTCCCGCCTTTTTATCTACTTCTCGTTTTCTTGGTTGAGCTTTTTTTACAATCCCCTTAAATCTAATTGCAATATTCCCATTTCTGGTTTTTAAAATATCTTCTCGATTTAAATTAACAATTTCTTTTATGCTTGCACCGGTTGCTAAGGCAATCAATATTAAAGAAGCATCTCGCAAATTTTTTGCTTTTGAGATCAATGAATCTGCTTGCTCGGCAGACAAAATTCTTGGTTGCTTTTTTTCTACCGATTCATATCTGGGAAGACTCATTGTAAAATCTGGTTGAATTATTCCTTCAGCCTGAGCCCATTTAAAAAATGATGATAGACTTGAGCGTTTTCTATTATTTGTGGCAGGAGCTTTGCCAGCCTGTCTTAATTGACAGTACCAATTTTTTATATCTTCTGATTCGATCTTGCTAACTTCTGAAATATCTTGAGTTTTGCAGTATGCTTGGAATTGAGTAAGATCTGCTGTATAGGCAGAACGGGTATTTTCTGAGAGATCTAAGAAGGAGTCGGATTGTTTATAGCGACCAATTGTCTGTTCCAATCCGTTTTGATGTGAGATCACTTCTGACTGTCGTGCTTCTGGCGTTTTCATTTTGGATGATTTTATCTAATAAAGATTGAATTGTCAATCTATTTTAGAAACTCTATATCTCAATAATCTCTTTTGGGGAATGGGTAAGGAGGAGAGCGCCTTTGTTTTCTAACACAACTAAATCTTCAATTCTTACTCCTCCGTAACCTTTTAGATAAATCCCCGGCTCGATTGAGAAGACCATGCCGGGTTTTAAAATGTCTTTACTTTTTGGCGAAAGTCTTGGTGGTTCATGAACTTCGATTCCAATTCCGTGTCCTAAGGAATGGGGGATAGATTTATGACCATGAGAGCTAATATATGATCTGGCAATTTGATCAGCGCTTGATGCCTTAACTTGCTTAGCATAAGAAGCTTGATACTGGAAACTAGAAGCTAGATAATCAATTGCTTTTTGCTGTGCATCCAAAACTGTACTGTACATTTTTTTAAACTTATCATTTGCTTTGCCGAAAAATATTGTGCGGGTCATGTCAGAACAATAGTTTTGATATTTTACACCGAAATCAAGCAAAATGATGTTGTCAGTTTTCAGTTTTCTGTCTCCCGTTTGGTGGTGGGGGATTGAGGAGTTTGCCGAAAAAGCGACAATCGGCGGGAAAGAAATATCCGAACCCTTTTTCTTTATAAAAAATTCAATTTCAAAAGCCAGTTTCCGCTCGGTTACTCCCTTTTTTATTTTTCCTAAAATATAATCAAAAGCCTCATCACCGATCCTAGCAGCTTTTTCAATCAATTTAACTTCAAAAGGATCTTTTATAATTCTAAGATTCTGAAGATCGGCGAGATTCGCAGTTTTAAAATATTTCCTAATTTTTCGATATTCTGAAACACTTAAATCATTCTCTTCGATTCCTATTTTTTTTATTTTCTCAGATAAATTTTCAAAAACCTTATCAAAAGTATTTTTTGAAGAAGCTTCGATCAATTCAAAACCGGGAATATCTGCTACTGCTTGACTGTATCTTCCGTCGGTTATTAAACAATTTTCTTTGTTTGTGATTACCAAGAATGCTTCTCTTTCAAAATAAGAAAAACCGCAGTAGTCTGTTAAGTAGATAATATTTGAAACCGAAGAAATCAAAACCGCATCCAAACCTGATTTTTCTATAAGAAGTTTAATGTTTTTTATTTTATGCTCCATTAATAAGAAGTGCTCTTTCTAAGAGAAATTGTTGGTGTAGGAGAAGGGGTTGGAATTTCTGCAACCGTAGGCTTGATCAATGTTTTAATTTTTGGATTTTTTGAGATATCGGGCAGTAAAATAATTTTCGATGCGTTTAAAATATCTGAGCCTGTTTTACTTGGGAATCCGATAACAATTATGTTTTCCGAAACTTTTATTTTGGAAAACCCCGATTTTACAAGCAGTGACTTTCCCGAGTCAAAAGATAGAGTTTTTGTTGTATTTTCAACCTCTATGTTAATTTGTTTGTCTGTTTCCATTGAAATTCCAAAAGAGAAATTATTTTCATCAATTGAAGATACGGTGCCATGAATAAAATCCGGAATTTGCAAGACTTCTATAAATCTTGCTAGAATTCTTCTCGATTCTTTATTGTATAAACCTAAAATTCCAATTTTTTGCCCTTTTTGTATGTCGGATATTCCAAAAGATTTTGAATCGGAGTTAAATTTTGTAAACTCATCAACATCCACAAATCGTGTGTTTCCGCCTATGTCGTTTAATGTTATCTGTGTGTTTGAAACATCTGTTACTTTTCCAATTACGCCTCTTTTCTCAACCAACTTAAGTTGCGCGACTCGGGAAGCAATCTTGTTTGTAAGCGCGTTTATTTGCTGTTGGGTTAAGCTTTCTGTTGGAGTCGGAGCCGTTGCAAAAGACGTACTGAAAAAAGCTGAAAGAGTAAAAATTATCGTAAGTATAAATAGTATATTTTTTTTCATTTAAAACTCCTCGGTTGAAAAGGTAACCGTTCTTGTTACCCTTGTTTCTTCTCCGTTTGGTGAAATAGCAGTAATTTCGATATTATTCTGCCCATTGTCTATATTTATAGTTGTAGAAAAATCTCCCGTTCCCGCCGGCTTTACAACGTCCTGGTCAACAGGAGATAGCACAACGATAGTCGCGTCTTTTTGGGTTGTACCCGATACCGTAACAACTTTTTTTCCAACAACTTGTTCATCCTCTGGTGTTTTAATTGTTAAATAGATAGACGGCTTGGGTGTTGGAGCGGGAAAGAGTATTTTAATTGTTTTAATTTTTGATGAGGGAATTGTTTTTGTTGCCTGATAAAGATAAAAAACAACTCCAGTTACCAATATTCCCAAAACTACCGCAATAAAAGAGAGAACGACTTTTTCCTTACTCATTTTAGATAGAAAGAATGATATGACAAAAAAATCCCCTTGTCAAGAAAAATGGTTTTGTGATAGGATGATGTTTGTGGATGTTTCGGTACTTTCTAAAAACTCAATTAAGATTAGAGGGAAGAACTCAAGTTTTGCAATTGATCCTGAGGTAAAAATTCAAAAAGTCTCAGCAGACGCAGTTTTCTTCTTAAAAGAAACGGGGGACGAATCGGGGGTTTCGCGAGTAACGGATTTTAGGGTCATAATCAAAGGTTGCGGAGAATACGAAGTAGGCGGAGTAAGAATTTTAATCACTAAATCCGATGGAAATTTTTTATACTCATTAAGCGTAGACGGCATAAGCATTCTTTTAGCCCGAACTTCCGGCCTTTCGAAAATACAAGAAGCGGGAGAATATAATATTCTAGTTTTAAATGTTGACTCTGATTTTAAGGATCCAATGGTAACATCATTTTCTCCCAGCGCAGTCGTTCTTTACGGAGAAAAAGCAGCCGATGCGGTTGCAGGCTTGGGAAAAACAGCCAGTAAATCTCAAAAATTTTCGGTTTCGTCAGATAAGCTGCCTTTGGAAATGCAAGTAGTTCTTTTAGAGCAGTGATCGATTTAAAATCTTTAAGCTTATGGCAGGAATTAAGGTTCCCCCACATAATGAAGAGATAGAGCAAAGCGTTTTAGGAGCAATCCTTATAGACAGGGATGCTATAAGTATTGTTTCAGAAATTATAAAACCTTCCGATTTTTACAACGATATTAATGGGATTATTTATAATTCTATGCTTTCTTTATACGAAGAAAGAAAACCGATTGACATATTAACTCTCTCCTCACAACTTAAAAAAAATAAGATCAAAGGTAAAATTGATCCTTCATATTTAACTTCACTTCTTGAGACTGTTCCAACTGCAGCAAATGTAGAGCATTATGCCCAGATTATAAGAGAAAATTCGACAAAAAGATCAATGATTGTAGCAGGCGGACAAATAACCGAAATGGGTTTTATGGAGGATAAAGAGGCAGATGAACTTTTGGATAAGGCAGAATCTTTTATTTTTTCTATTTCTAAAGGAGCGGGAATGCGGGGTTTTGTACCCTTAAAGGAGATGCTTGCTGATAGTTTTGACAGAATCGATGAGCTTCACAAAAAAGGAGCGGGACTCAGAGGAGTTAAGACAGGTTTTGTAGATTTAGACAGCACTCTTTCGGGAATGCAAGCCTCTAATTTGCTTATCTTGGCTTCCCGTCCCGGACAGGGAAAAACCGCAATGGTTGCTAATATCTCTCAGCATGTTGCGGTTGTTGAGAAAATTCCGGTTGGAATTTTTTCTTTGGAAATGAGTCAGGAAGAAATGGTAGATAGACTTCTGGTTGGGCAGGCAGATGTTGATGCATGGAGACTTAAAACAGGAAAACTATCGGAATCTGATTTTGCAAAATTATCCGAGGCGATGGGGCTTTTGGCAGACGCGCCGATCTTCATAGACGATACTCCCGGACTTTCAGTTGCCGATATAAGAACAAGAGCAAGAAGACTTCAGCTTGAATATCAGATAGGACTTCTTGTTGTAGACTATCTTCAGTTAGTCGACCCCGGAAGGCATTACGATAACAGAGTTCAAGAAGTTTCAATTGTTTCTCAGTCTTTGAAAAATCTGGCTCGGGAATTAAAAATTCCGGTGATTGCAGTATCTCAGTTGTCCCGGGCAGTTGAGCACAGAGGAGAAAAAAAACCCCAGCTTGCGGACTTGCGGGAGTCGGGCGCAATAGAACAGGATGCCGATGTGGTTATGTTTTTGTATAGAATTGAAGAGAGCGTGGGTAATGTAATTCCAACAAAACTTTTGATTGCAAAACACAGAAACGGACCGACGGGAGAAATAGACTTACTTTTTAGAGGAGATAGGATAAGATTTTATAATGTTGAGAAAAAAAGAGAAGGAGGTGATTAATTTATGGATCCAGTAAATCCAGGAATGCCAGGAGCGGGAATGCCCCCACCGCCACCATCGCCAGCGGGCCCGCCGCCAATGGGAGGTCCGGGGGATGATCCTCACGATAAAATAATAGAAGCACTAAGGAGGATTGAAGATAAACTTGTAGCAATAGCGGCAAAACTAGGAGCTTAAGAAAAAGGACTATATTTTTGTGCAATTAGATTTTTTATCGGAAGAAAAAGAGGAAAGGGGAGGTCTTCCCATTTGATCCATTCCCAACCCTCGCATTTCTCAGGCTCCATGTTTCTAACTTTCCCGCTGTCGTAGTAAGAAGTGAAAAATAGCGTTACGTAGTGAGTTTTTTCTTTTGGATGGATGTCGTTGGTGAGAGTCTGGAATTTGATGTTTTTGATTTTAATTCCGGTTTCTTCCATTACTTCACGTTTTATACATTTTTCAAAACTTTCTCTAAATTCTAAATGTCCTCCGGGGAATGCCCATGCACCATTTCCTCTAATGTTTTTTCTCTTTCCAACTAAAACCTTATTGCCTTTCTTAATAATTATCGAAACCCCAACCAATGGTCTATTGTTCAGTCTATGGTTCTTCATTATATCTATCTATAAATTCCTGACGCCATGGTTTTAATGCTTTCTGTTTATTTACTATGTACGGTTCTTGCAATAATGAGCTTGGGCTGCTCCCATTATTAACAGATTGCAGAACGGTTCTATAGTCATCAAATAAATATCTATAGGCATCTTGATCTAAGATTTGCGCTTGATTTGGATCAAATATACCAGCTTATTGGATTTTCGGCCAATAAAATTGGGTCCAATGGTCAATTGATCTATGATCTGCATGAAGTTGTCCGCTTAAATCTTCAAATATAAAATTTCTAAAACTTTGAGTAATTGGAGCATGACCTAAAAGAATTTTTAAATTCAGTTCCCACGAAGATCTTTTTGATTCTTTAGTTTCTGGCTGAGGGATTTCATCAAGCAATTCAAGAAATCGAACATTAAGCTCGGCAGGATTCATTTTATCTAGATCTGGGTTGGAAAGAGTAGTTTCCATTATTTATATTTTAGCATTTAAATTAAGCAACCATTGGTTGTACCAAAAAACCAATGGAATCTTCACAAATTTTTGAATTCCGTGGGGCAGGGAGGGAGTTATTCCTAATTTTATCGTTTCGGCTTTCAATTCTATCCGGATACGTTTTATATAATCTCTGCCTTACTCTTATTTTGAGTTTTGGCAGTAAAGAATAATTTCTTTTCTGTAGTTGTTCAGGAATATAAAGGTAGGTTTTTAACATATCTCCTTTAATATAACATGTTGTACAATGTGTTGTTAAGTGGGGAAATGGGACAGTCTGCATGCGTACCTCTTGAGATTTCAACGGACATTCCAGCAATTGAAATTTCTGTATTAACACGTGTCTTAAAACAGAAATTACATCTGTAAATTCTCTTCTCTTATTTTTTCTCCAAGCAGTATCTTTAACAACGATTGGTAAGGAACGTCACGTTTATTTGCCAATCTTTTCAACTGGTCAATCATTGATTCAGGTAATCGAATGCTGATCGTTTTTGTTGATGGTTTCAACTCTGACAAATCAAATTTGACTGGTTCCCAATTATCCTGATAATCTAGTGGAGAATGAATAGACCAGAATTCTCGTTCTTCATCCTCATTTTTAAATCGTGGTATTTTCTTTATACTTTTTTTGCTCATAGTTTATTTTCTTTTCTTCACCTCGCTTTCCTGCTTTTGATTCTTATAATATTCTCTTTCTTTTTTGCTCTGATCACGTGCCATAATGGGACGTATTCGTTCTTTATTTTCTCCTCGCAATGTAAAGGAGATAATAAGTTCTCTCTTTTTCTCCGTAACACCAAACGCAAAATATCTTTCTTCTAGTACAGAGTGTGTTCTATCTGGCATAATGATAGGATCGTTTAGAAATACTTCTTCTGTCTCGCTACTTTGTACCTTGTGCTTTTTAATATTCTTATCTTTATTGCCCTTATCCCACTCAAAAACAAGTAGTTTATTAAGCTTAATGTTTTTAATCATACCCACCTTAACGTATATAATGATAGTATACAGTTGATACTTTGTCAAGACGTCATGTGAACTTTCCATAGTAAGGGAGTCGGACGGTTTTATCTTTGAAGGAATATCAAGTTGTTGAGGAAAGAACGCATTTTAGCTTTATTGTGGGCAAGGAGGGAGTCGAACCCACACAGCCTTGCGACTAGTAGTTTTTGAGACTACCGCGTATACCATTCCGCCACTTGCCCTAAATAGCTTAAATATTATATACTTTCATCTATGACACTTCAACAAATTTACGATTTGGGAATTGAAATGGGAACTGCGGCAGATCCTCGTGGAATAGTTGGTGTTAAGAAATTTCTTAACAGAACAAAAAAAGAATACGAAGAAATGTCTGCGAAGAAAAAGGAATTTTTTGATAAGGAATCTTTTAAAAATCCCTATTCGGATTCCCGAATTCTTTTTGGTGATCCAAAGATAAAAGTCAAAAAATTAATGGCAGGAATTGATGCGGACGCGTCGGAGGTGCTTCTTACAGATAGACTAAATCAAAAAGATCAGGGAATCGATCTTCTTGTTTCTCATCATCCAACAGGACACGCACTGGCCAGTCTCCATGAGGTAATGGACATTCAAGTAGATATGTACAAGGATGCAGGAGTTCCTGTAAATGTGGCTCATGCACTTTTTCAAGAAAGAATGTCTGCCGTTAAGAGACGTTTTAGTCCGTTTAATCATGCTCAAGCTGTTGATGCGGCAAAATTATTAGAAGTTCCTCTTTTGGCTCTTCATACTGTTTGGGATAATCTGGGAAATCAGTTTATGAAAAATTATCTGGAAAAGAAAAAGTTTGATACGGTAGGGGAAATCTTGGATGAAATAAACAAGCTTCC
>Ga0209515_10003061_pt1 | contig 24490 bp, 15 predicted proteins | sample Subgroupgradi54m_FD_187454 | JGI IMG/M metagenome (GOLD analysis project Ga0209515, IMG submission 187454) | Subsurface groundwater microbial communities from S. Glens Falls, New York, USA - GMW60B uncontaminated upgradient, 5.4 m (SPAdes)... ... | reverse complement strand
GCAAGTAGGCCGGTAGGATGTAGTTCAAAAACCTACCAGCCTACGTCCTACGCACCTACTAGCCTTTATTTAGATTTTTAGCAGCCGCCCGATCATATCGGAAAGATGTTCATCTTGCAAGTCTAAATCCTCGCGCATGAATTGTTTTAAATATTCGCGCACTTCCACCGGATCCTGATCTTCCAAGTGGATGCGCAGGCGGGGGATCAGGGGATTGCGATGGTCGATATAGAGAACCTTGGTGAATGGTGGATGATAGATGATGGCAAATTGACCCAGGTCTTGGTAAGGGTAGAGCTTGCCATCACGCACCAGGCCGTGTTCGCCGATTTGGATCAACACCTGTTTAGAAGGTTCGTTGCCGGCCAGGATCAAAATAATGGATGCCAGGAGAATGATGAAGGCGAACAAAAAATTGGCGGTCCACACGGCATACGCGACAAAGAGAAGCGCGATCACGGCCATGAACAGATACCAGCGCGGACCTCGTGCATGGGAAAGGCGTATTGGCGCTTCCCACACAAACTGATCCTGACTTAAAGCAAGAGCTTCTTTGAGTTCCGGGGGTTGGGGAGACATAACGTTCACACATAATATAACACAAGAACACGAGAACATGAAAACATAAGAATGATATTAGGGTGTTTTAATGTTTTCATGTTTTAATGTTCTAGTGTTTTCCTGTTTTCCTGTTTTATTGTTTTTATGTTTTAATGTTTTTATGTTACGTCTTGATGAACCCGTGTCTTTTATTCAGGGAGCGACTCCTTCTGTTCGTCGTGCCTGGGAGACGTTAGGGATTAAAACGATCAGCGATCTTTTTGAAACTTTGCCACGCCGTTATGACGATTATTCCAAAATCGTGCCGATTCGGCAGGCTCAAACCGGGGAAGTCGTAACCATTCGCGGTCAGATCGTAAAGTGCATCAAGCTGCCAACGTTTCGCAAACGCTTTCAGATCATTCGCGCGACGATCAAAGACGAGACTGGAACCATCGCCGCGAATTTTTTTAATCAGGTGTGGCTCATGGAGGAGCTTGTTCCCGGCAGAGATATTTTTATTTCCGGAAAAGTGACGGTTCACCCTCGTTATGGCAAGGGCTTGATCGGTCCTTTATGGGAGCCGGCCGGGAGTGAGGCGGTCATCGCCGGAAAACTCGCACCCGTGTATGGGTTGGCCGGGACGTTGGTGCAAAAAACGTATCGTCGCTTGGTGCGCTATGCGCTTGAACATGTGGAAGAGATTTCGGAAATTTTTCCGACAGATACGCTCACTCGTTGGCAGCTTGTCCCTCGAGCCCACGCTTTTGCTTTTATTCATACGCCAAAGAATATGGCGGAAGCGGAGACCGGCCGGCGACGTCTAGCCTTTGAAGAATTGCTTGCGTATCAATTAGCATTAAGATCGGCACAGCAAGAATCAGTGCAAGCGGGCGCGCCGATTATCCCGTTTGATGAGCGGTTTGCCAAGCGCTTTGTGTCATCCTTGCCTTTTACACTCACGGCTGATCAAAAGCGCGCGGCTTGGGCAGCGTTGCAAGACATGGCTAAGGATCATCCCATGCGACGTTTGTTGCAGGGTGATGTCGGTTCGGGAAAGACGGTCGTCGCCGCATTTTTAGCCGCGCATGTGGCGCGCGCCGGTTGGTCGGCCGCATTGCTTGCGCCAACGGATATTTTAGCGCGACAGCACGCGGCCACGTGGCAACGCTTTTTGGCGCAACATAAAATTCCGATGATCCTTGTGACACGCACGGACAAGCGTTGGTTTTTTGGACGCGAGGAACGTCAACTCTCGAACGCGGAACTGGAAGAGCTGGTGGCGCAGGGTCATGTCGTTGTCATCGGCACGCACGCCATTCTCGAGCCGCATCGTTTGCCCAAGGATTTAGCGCTGGCTATTGTAGACGAGCAGCATCGCTTTGGCGTTGAACAACGCGAGGCACTCACAGTCGCGGTTCGACAAGACGGCCGCGTGCCACACTTTTTGTCCATGACTGCGACCCCCATTCCGCGATCGTTGGCGCTCACCTTTTACGGCGATCTGGATGTGTCGCCGCTTCGCGAAAAACCTCCGGGTCGCGTGCCGGTCAAAACATCGCTGTGTGTCGGAGAAGAAAGAGAACGCGCTTATGAGGCGATTCGGCAAGCCGTCGTCCGTCGAGAACGCGCCTTTGTGGTGTGCGCACTCATTGATCCATCGGACGCGCTCGGCGTTCGATCAGCTACCGAAGAATGGAAGCGCTTGCGTCAGGGGCCGCTCACGGGTTTGCGTGTCGGGTTGTTGCACGGTCGGCTTAAGCCTGTTGAAAAAGAAGAGACCATGGCGCAATTCGTCAACGGTGAATTGGATGTGCTCGTGACAACAGCGGTGATCGAAGTCGGCGTTGATGTGCCGGAAGCGACGGTCATGGCGATTGAAGGAGCGGAGCGTTTTGGTCTGGCGCAGCTCCATCAATTTCGCGGTCGCGTTGGTCGATCAACGCTCCCCAGTCAATGTTTCTTAATGACCGATACGGAAGGCGAAGCGATCGAGCGATTAAAATTATTGGTGCGTATTCAAGATGGCTTGCGTTTGGCCGAGGAAGATCTCAAACGACGGGGAACAGGGGACTTGCTCGGCACAGCGCAAAGCGGTCACGAGCTGTTTCAAGCCGCGCGACTGTCTGATTTTGAACTCATGACCGCAGCGCGTGAGGAGGCAGAGCGGATGCTCGAGATTGATTCATCATTAAAATTATTTTCATATTGGCAGGAGCGCGTTCGTGAGTTGCGAGAGACGAGTCATTTGGAATGAGCCTTGACAAAAGGCAAAAAGTATGGTACAAGTGGCTCACATACATTCTTCAAAAACACAGAAGAAGTGAACCAGAATGGTCTGGTTTATCTCCTGTGCGTTGAAGAACGTACAGGAGGTGGCCCATGGCCGTTCACGACGCGGAGGATGAGGATGAACTGACCCCGCAGGATGCGGAGGAAATGCGCCGGAACCAGGAATGGTTCGACGCACAACAGGAATTGGTTGCCTTTGATCGCGAGGAGGAGGCGGCGAAGGACACGCTCGCCTACGAACAGGCGATCACGGTACGGTTCGAGGTCGCGGGCGACACGGTGAAGGGGCGTGTGATCCAAGACGTCCGCGGCAAGTCGCGCAGTAAGATCGTGTTCTTGGCCCGTTCCTGGGTTGGGCCCAAGCCGAAGCATGACGAGGAGTTCAGCGTGCGCGTGGTGCATGAGACCAAAGATCACGATCCGCGCTCGGGTGTGCTCTTTGTCGAGCGGGTCCTGAAGCGGCTGACGCGTCGGCATTGGCATGGCGGGATGACGGCCAAGTGTCCCTCGTGTTCCGGTCGGATCCCCGTTCTGCACGAAAGGACCCGGAAGGTTCTGCCCGATGTCACCTGCGCAAAGTGCGGGACCGCCTACAGCACCTGTTTCAACTCCTAGCTTTCAAGCCTCGCTCTCATCGGAGAGTGGGGCTTTTTTTAAATTTTTTGAGATAGGCTCTAAAAAAATCAAGAACAAACGTTAACACAAAAACTGAAAAAAAGATGTTACTATCTGTTGCTATAGCGTCAGTTAGTAACATCAGGTCAGATGAAAATATTTTTTGAATTTTTCCTCCTGATCGATCGTCTCTACACGCAGATAAAGGGCTTGTGTGCGAATTCCACAACGGGTGCGCAGGAGTTCTAAAACCTCCCGACATTCGTATGGATGAATCCAAACACTGTCCTGAATCCATCGAAAACTAAGATTTTTAAGTGATTTTCTTATCAATTCTCGTACCGTTTTACGCGATTCGGGGATATCAAAAATCAGGATCCGCCATTTCCGATCCCATTTTTTTGGTTTGCGGATATGTTTCACCCCCGCCTCATACAGAAGGAGTACCTTTCTTCCTTGTTGTGACAGAGCGATCTGCCACTTATCACCTTTTTTCTTTAAAATAATCCATCCTTTCTTGTCGAGCCGATAGATAGCTTGTCGTATGACCTCCGCCGGATACCGTCTTCTGTATTTTTTTGGGATGAGACATCCGATATTTGGGCACATGGTGGCGCCCACAATCAAACCGGCGAGTCCAATGACCAGGAGCACCTGTTTCATCACCTCTCCTCTGCGTTGGTTGATGATCTCACGCATAAAAATCTGCCTGTTACTATCTGAAGCTATAGCTTTAGATAGTAACAAGGGTTATTTGTCTCTCATGTGAGACGTCTCTATACCCCGTTCCACATTTTGATCTGTGCTGTCAATGGGTCGCGTTGTGTATAAGTGTTTGACTGACCAAAAATAAACACTAACGAGCATAAATAAATAAAAAAAATCTCCACCGTTTATTTGATGGAGATCTGCAAGAAGGTTCAGAGCAGGCCGTTGTTTCTGTAGAGGGTACACAGGACCGCGGCTTTTTGCCCTTGCTTTTGGTTGTGAGGCACGTGCCAATCCATATCGATGTACTGGAACACGGCATCGAGCAGGGCGTTGAGAAGCCGATTGCGGCGATCGGTGTCTGATAGGGACGGTCCAAATGCCTGATCCAGTCGGAGGTCATAGACGGTCGGTGGATTTGGGAAGACCTGCTGAATCGTAGCCTCAACACGAGCCAGCTCAACATCGATGCGCTGCAGTTCTTGGGCGATGTACTGCGCATAGGATGCCCCACCGATGCTACGCGCCACACGATTCTGGAAGCTGTGCGCATCGACTTCCTCAAGGCAACGTTGCCAATCCTCGAATTTTCGTGCCTGGCCTGTAAGGTGACGCTTGGCATGCCACCCTTCGTGAGCGAACACGAGTCCGCGCCACAACGGGGCGATGAGGAAATCCTTGATGATCATCGCTCGTCGTTGAGGCGCATAGCTCGCCATGGAAGGCCGTTCGATATGCTCCTTCCAAGGATCTCCCAAGGTTTCATCTGTCGCGAGCAGGGGGACGAAAGAGAACCAGGGATCTGGTTTTGCATCCGTCGAGAGAATGCGGATATCGCCAGGGATCGGTTCGGCGAGGACGGCATGAGAACGAACGAAATCACGAACTTCCCGGAGCTCAGGGTCGCCTGACCTTGCACTCAGTTCATCCAGAGATGTGAGCCACACGTCCTGGACTTCCTCACGGACACCGACGGTCCTCGCGGCGCAGACGGAATGATGGGCGGGTGTCGTTACAGGAGTTTGGCCTTGCCAGTCAATGACCGCGAGACCAATGAGGATGAGGCCGAAAATAAAAACACTCGAACGGTTCTTGTTTTGCATGCGGATTCTCCCGGTGAGTCACAACCGTGACTCGATATAAAATCACGTTTTTTATTACCTGTCAACTGCAAGAAGCGTTACTTTTTTCCTAAGGCTGCAATGGCTTCACGCATGGTGCTACAAGAAATGAGTTGAATATTTTTCGGTGCTTCAATTTTTCCCGTAGGGGCGATGACGGTCGTAAATCCAAGTCGCGTGGCTTCTTTCAAACGCGCCCCGCTATTCGAGACAGGTCGGATTTCTCCGGACAACCCAACCTCTCCCCATGCGATCGTTTGCGGTGGAATGGGGATATCTTGTTTGGCGGAAGCGAGGGCAAGGCAGATCGCTAAATCCGTCGCCGGCTCTTTGGCTTCAATTCCTCCGACGACGTTCACGAATACATCTTGATCGCCAAAGGACACGCCGGCTCGTCGTCCTAACACGGCGAGCAAGAGACTTAAGCGATTCAAATCAATTCCTGTGCCGCGGCGAATGGGCGTGCCATAGCCGGCAGGAGCGACGAGCGCTTGAATTTCGACCAAGAGCGGTCGAGAGCCTTGCGCGAGACAGGTGACGATGGAACCGGCAACGTGCTTTGGCCGATCAGCCACGAGCGCGGCGCTCGGATCGAGCACCTCTTCCAGCCCTCGTTCAGTCATATGAAGCACAGCCAGTTCATCGGTCGCACCAAAGCGATGTTTGAGCACGCGTAGGATGCGAAACGTTTGTTGGCGATCACCTTCCATCATGAGCACCGTATCCACCAAATGTTCGACCAGTTTTGGGCCGGCCAAGTCGCCATCTTTTGTGACCTGACCCACGAGCACGATCGGCGCGTGGCTGCGTTTGGCTGCTTCGGTCAAGGTGGCGGCGCAGGCTTTGAGCTGCGAGGCGTTGCCCGCTTCTCCGCTTACGTCCGGTAATCGTACGGTTTGAATCGAGTCGATGATGGTCAAATCCGGTTTTTTATTTTCCACGGTCGCGGCAATCACGTCTGCCCGATTTTCTTCCAGAAATTCAAGCGTCGGTGGAAGCGTTGGGGAGAGACGTCGCAATCGCAAAGCAACCTGTGCCGGAGATTCTTCGCCGGTGACATAGAGTACGTTCTTGCCTTGAGCGCTAATAATCAACCCAAGTTGCGCAAGCAGTGTCGATTTTCCGATGCCAGGCTCGCCTCCCAAAAGCGTCACCGATCCCGGTACGCAACCGCCGGAGAGCAGGCGATCCCACACGCTCAAACCTGTGGGGCGATGTGTTGAACTTTCAGGTGAGGTCAATGCCGCAAAAGATTGTGTCTTTCCCGGTAGAGCCGTCGAGGATGATCGAGCGGACGATGTGGGAGCTGCCATCGCATCCTCGCTTACCGTGCCCCAAGCCCCACACTCGGTGCAGCGACCAGCCCATTTGGGAAATTGAGCGCCACATTTGGTACAAGAAAACAGAGGCATACCTTCAATTTATTTGCAGCTCTCGGGACGTGGGATGTCCGGCGGTTGAGGACAGTTATTGGTGCACACTCTTCCATCACTTGGAGTCCCATATTCAAAATGCCACATTTCGGTTTTGAGTCGTTGCCATCCCGCACCAACCATGATGTTGGTGAGTTCGGTGGAAGGCTCTTTATATTTGGAGTTGTTTTGTATGCAGGGATCTCCGCTTGGAACGAGAATGGTCGTTCCACGCATCAGATTAATATCGATCGCCCTTCCTCGTCCGTGATTTGAGCCGCCAGGCTTTGCAATGGTATTACCTTTACCCCATACGCGTTTGCCTTTGCCGGCATTGATGGCTCTACAAGCCGTATTCCATTGTTCAATGAGCGGTCGATAACCTGAAAAAGGCGTGAGAAACATTAACGTATAGCCTTTGGCATTAGCAGCCTCACTAGCCGTTTTTATTTTAGGCATGAGGTCGGTGAGAAATTTTGTACTGCCCCTGTTATCAATCCCCGGGGTGTTTGGAATGACCTTTACCAGAGTTGGATCAGCGACATTGGGACTGCATTTTGGTCTCAAGGAAGGGTCTTTACATAATGCGGTGCAAGTTTTTTCGTCAGAACAACCGGCTCCTGATTCCGTACAAGGACCGCTTTCCGGTTCCGCCTGTGGTTGTTCTTGTACATCTCCCTGATCCGCTTCTTCCTGACCAACCAACGGAACACGAACGGCATCCAAATTGAGCGTCGCCGGATTCACAGTTTGTAAGATGAGATAGGCTGATAAGATCAAAACCAATCCTAAAACGGCATCAAGAATAATTTTCTTCCCACGCTTCACATCACCCATAGCTGAACCGACCATGTAACGAAATCCGCCGTACATGACCATGATGATGGCGGCAATGACTCCGACGCCGATCAAATATCGATAGCCGGCGCTAATGTATTGCGCGAGGAAGGGGATCAAAAGGGAACCATTTTCCACCTGTCGTATATTGGAAAAATCCAGTCCGGGAATTTTAACTCCCAACTCTGGAACGGTCAGAGGCGGCAGGGGAGTTTTCTGGCCGCTCGAGATGGAGCTGCCCGAACTTTGACTATCCGCTTCCTGTTTATCCGCGGCTTTAAGGGCGTTTACGAGTTCGGTCGGTGCAAGCGGAGCACTGCCACACACGCCTCCTTGAGCGATGGTGCGGCATTGTGTGGGCGTCAAAGCGGCGGAACAATTAAAACCGACAAACAGCGGTTCATTTCCCGTTTGAATTTGTTTGAGCGCGGGGCTCGTGACCTCTGCCGAAGCGCAATCACCCACATCCGAAAGATTAATACAATAATTTTCAGACGCCTTTTGGCATTTACAGCACGTTTCAGCTGCTTGACTTGGATGAATGGTAAATCCTCTCAAGCCCAGAATAGTTACAAACAAGAGGAGAAGAATTTTCCAGCGTTTAATTTTGAATAGAGTTTGATACATAGGGTTATTCCGAGATACTTCCTTTCTTTTCCAAATCTTTAATGATGGCATAAATCAGTAAAGTACCCTGTCTCTCATCTGTAGTGGTATTACCGCACGGATTAGATTTATCCCGCATACCGGCATTATAGTTACAAATGGTTATTGAGGAATCATTTGGATCATCTTTACAGCAGCTCATCACATTGTTTTTTGTGAGATTTTTTTTGAATTTTTTGAGCGTGCAACATTTCTGCGCGCTGCCACCTTTTACGGTAAAATCTCTTACGCAGCCGGGGGTACATGTTGTGGTAAGACCATCAACCCCGGATTTTTCGTAACCCGTATGCTCGGCATCAAATTTATTCGCAACGTAGGTATGTTTTTCTTGACAGGCTATTTGCGCTTTTGAGCATCCGTTGTGTTTGCAGAAGGCGAGCTTGATACTGTCAAGATTATCCTTGGAAAGTCCTGAAGAGGAATTTTTCAGGATCATGGCTGTACAGTAAAAGTCATTGTCTCTGGTTGCATCGGCACAACGAGGGCATTCAGTCAACAGGTTATGATTATCTTTTGTGTTGCAATATCTGTCGCCATTCAGACCGCTTCCGCTTAAAAGCATGCTCGCTTCTTTATAGTGCACCGTCGCCAAGACTTCCCATGGAATGCCCGCATCATTCGCCGCTTTTTTATAAGCTTCTATGTGATTTGCATCCAGTAGACCAGCGATTTCGTTATAAAATCTTTTGTTGGTCGTAAAATCCGCTTTGGAGAGATCCGTGATCTTGAATTTTGGATCTGAACAATCTCTACCTTCAGGAGATCCCGGGGGAGGAGCAGAAGGGGAAGCGTCCTCCGCTTTGGCATCCGTTTTTGCTTCACCCGTAGGGAGGCCGGAAGGGACAAAGACCCCTTTCAGTTCCGTCAATCTTGGATTCACCGTCTGCAAAATAAGATAGGCGGATAAAACCAGAACCAATCCTAAGATAGCATCAAGAATGATTTTCTTTCCACGCTTCACGTCGCCCATGGCCGAACCGACCATGTAACGAAATCCGCCGTACATCACCATGATGATGGCTGCGATCACACTCACGCCAATCAAATAGCGATAAGCGGCGCTGATGTATTGCGCGAGAAACGGAATTAAAACACCTCCGTCGACTTTTTGCGCAACATCAGCAAAATTCTTTCCAAAATCCAGTCCGGGAATATCAACTCCCAAAACCGGTTTGGTGAGAGGCGGAGCTTGATCGGCTGCCAGCAATTGATGAGGCAACAAGAAGGCCACACATAAAAACATAAGAACATAAAAACACAGACAAGCTTTCCTGTTCTCATGTTCTCGTGTTTTCCTGTTCTCATGTTCTCGTGTTTTCATGGTTTCATGGTTTTACGCGTGGAGCGCGATGAATCATGTTCGTGATTTCATCAGCGTTCAAATATCCCGAAACGACTTCAGATCCGATGAAGATGGTTGGGGCGCCACTGATCGAATGTTGTTGGGCGATCACCACATCTTGTTCCAGTTCTGCAAAGTGCGGGCCGTTGGTCAAGCATTGGCTGAAGGCGATCGGATCAAGTGAGAGATTTTGTGCGATCAGTTTTACGGAGGTCAAATCAAGGAGTTGCGCTTTAAACAGTTCATCATGCATCTGCCAAAATTTTCCCTGATCACGGGCGCAGCGAGCGGCGAGAGCCGCGACAATGCCGTCCGGTCTGGCACTGGGAATGGGAAAATCACGCCACACAAATTTTATGGGACGCGAGGATTGGGCTAGAGCCTTGTTCAATTCCGGTTCAAGAAGTCGGCAATAGGGACAGGAGAAATCGGCAAATTCGACTACAAGTAATGCTTCGGGCGCTTTGGATCCACGTGCCGGATCTGTGGCTCGTATGGGTGGGAGAGTGGTTTGCGCCGTGTTCGATGGTCCAGTTGTGGGAGGCCGAGTTCCGGCAAGAAAATGGGTTTGCCCGGTATAAAAATTACTCCAAAGAACCACCCCCACGATCAGGATGAGGAAGCCGACCAAGGTCCAAAGAAGAAAGCGGTGTTTCACATTAGAGAGCAAATCGAATCAACTTGCCCGTGTTTTGATCTTTTAAATACACGGCGTTTACGTCCGGACCGGTTTGGATCTCCCCAACTGTTGGATCGCCATCCGGCCCCCCTAGATTTGTTTTTTGTCCGGTTTTTAAATCAATTTTATAAATATCATCCGGGACGGAATTGGTGATCTCGCGTTGCAAACCGGCTCCTTCGGTCAAGTAGCGAGGGACGGCGCAGATCAGCATGGAGTCATCTTTCCATGCGCATTTGTCCGCCCAGGTTTGAAGTTCCAAATTTGTACGATTGGCATTAATGTTGTCTCCCACGGCTCCACTGATCCATAAAGAAGGACGATATCCGTTGTTGGAGTTATAGACACTGTACAGAATGTTGTTTCCGGAAGGCGCCCAATTTGGCACAAACCCGCGCCCCTCGACGATCAAGTTTTTAAAATTTTCTTGATGTTGGCCCACCATCACAACAGCCTGACGGTCAGCCCCGATCGGGTCAGCCGTAAAGGCGTAGGCCACGATTTGATTATTGGGGGACCAGCTCGCATGCACCTTGTCTTGGTTCGCGCCAAGCTCTTCGATCACTTTAGCATTCGTCCCATCCGGGTTGGCGACAACAAGAAAGCGATTGGACTCGTTGTTCCCGATGCTTTTGGCCACGACGCGATCGTCTTGCGGAGAAAAGTTAAAATCTTCCCAGTGTTTCGGGAGTGTCACCTGTTTGTTTTGCGTAAAGTCATACAAAGTTTTTGAACCGTCCGGATAGGTCAAAATCGCCTGATCGGACTTGTTGGCCCATTTCACCTGATCCACGTCATAAAAAGTTTTATCCGAGAGGGGAATCGCTTGCCCATTATCCATGGTCCGATAAAACTTTCCGTCTTCAGGATGAAAGGAGCGCAAGCCACCGGTTGGACTAAGGGAGATTGCCCGAGCCACACCTGAATAGAGAACGGTGGTGCGAGAAGTTGGCGTTGGGGTTCCGGGGATGTTTACCGTCGGTTGTCCGACCCCGGGCGCGCTTGGTAAACCCGTGGGCCCGGTGGGAGTGCCGCCTTTTGATGCCGCGCCTTGTCCCGCTGCCGGCAATTGACCGGAAATGCCCGGAGTTGGTGACGGTGGCACGAGCGCGACGTTTGGTCGGAAAAAAATTCGGTAGAGGAGATATCCGATCCCAATCACGACCACAACAAAAATGAGCACAAAAAGAATTTTTTTCAAACGATCACTCATAGAGAGCTTCTTAGGCGTTAGCTTTTTAGCTTCTTAGGAGATAGAGCCGCTTGAATGATAGCATGCGGAAACAGACATGAACATCCAATATTTTAGTCTAAAAAGGGTTTAAGCTCAGAAGAATACCTCCGGCGATAATCAGGGGAAAAGCGGCTTGTAAAAAACAGCAACAGCAGAGGCAGCCATCGGCTGCAACGGTGACCAGCATTCGTGACCCTGAACGTTCTTGGGGAAGATTGGGAATGAGAGGTTTGATGCGATCGTGGATGAATTCGATATTTAGGGCCACGACAAATCCGATCACGGGAATAACGACAGACGTGAGTTGTCGAAAAATCTTTCGGATGATTTTGGACTTTTTTTTGCGAGCGGCTTCCAGTGATTGTTTGCGTTGCATCGCTTGCCGAAGAAACGCCCCGCGTCGCAACGCTTGTTGACGCTCATCTTCCGCTCGCGCCAAGGTCAGCGTTTGGGCTTGAGCCATCTGTTGGGCTTCCGGTCCCCGCGTTCCTTGTTCCGCCCCTTCTGTTTCGGCAGTTTGTTCGGTTGACGATGGTCGCGCCGGGGCCTCGCCTTCTTCTCCGGTCGCCGCTTCCGGACTCACAAATTGTTCGGCCCGTTCTGTCATGGCTCTTTGTCGTTCCATTTCTCTTTCCGCTTCCCCATCATTCGTCGTGGTATAGGATTTTCTGGGCGATCCATCGCCGCCTCGTTTGGTTCCTCCAACGCCACTCATCATTTCTTCATACGCATCCGTAAGCCCGGGAGATTGGTCTTGCGCTTGACGTCGATCACTCGCTTGAAGAGCGTTCAATGATACCGCGGAGGTCAGAGGTCTGGTGAGTTTTCTTAAGCCTTGGAGGACTCCGGAGTTTTTTCTTTGTGGAGGACGAACAGATGGAGCCTGTGGGGCGGGTTGATTCAAACGATCCTGTGATGTGCGACGCAAAAATTCCCGCGTTTGGCGGATGGTTTGGGGAGAAAGGGGAGAGGGATTAGAACGCGCAGGATCAGCCATGAAGCCATTGTACCATTCTATTGAGCAGCTTATGACGTCCCTCTTTGCCAGAACCAGACAAACCAGCCTCCTTCGTACGTAGTGACAAATCTCCCAAAAGGAATTTTGAGGACGTGGAGTTCAGGATTGGCTCGATCAGAACCGGCGGGGTGTTGCTCTCGAAAATTTTTGTTCGATCGGACGATGCTCCTGACTTCCTTATCCCGTAGCCACGGCGACCACGTGAGAATCCCGGTGATCACGACTGCCAGCGCTATAAGCAAGATGATCAAATGTTTTTTGGTATGCATAGCGAAGGTAGAATTTTGGCAAAACCAAGCGGAAAAATGAGAAAGTGGATAATTGACCTTGACATAACCAGTATATTTGCTATCCTTATGAAGTCAAGCACGGATTCTATCGTGAACCTCGAAAGTCCGAGACTAAAATCTCGGTCTTTCTTTTTTTCAAAAAATGCTATCATTCACGCCGTGGAGTTCAAGGGGCCACCTCACGGTGAGGATTCCGTGCTTGACACTCGGATAGAGGGGTTCGATACCCCTTGGCTCCACACTAGAAGCCGTCCTTCAACAAGGCGGTTTTTAGTTAGAGGAACTGGGGTCAGGTCCCGGTTGCTCCACGGTGGATATTTGATAAAAACTCTGCTAACTCTTGATAAGAATTTGGGACCTGACCCCATAAACACATAAACATAAACCCCATCAACTTACCGTTGATGTTTTTCTCAAAACAGGCTCTTAATGAGGTTCATCTAAACAAAGTATTGAGAGCGGGAACGCCTTGAGCTGCACGACGAAGCACGTCTTCATCCAACCGAGATCCATCGGTCAACGTAAATTGAGACGAGTGTAAACGTTTTCCTATTTCCTTGAGTTTATGAAACTTTCCTGTAAAGAACCCTTCCTCCAACCCCGCTTCTATTTCCGCACGCAAGCTGCCAAACGCTTGCAAGATTTTTTCTGCGGGATGAATAATCGTATCTCCGTATTTTGCCATCGTTTTTACGATCTCATATTCCCGACTGTTCCGATCGAAACTCTTTCTTGCCCTTTCTGGAATCGGTTGGCCATCCAAGTCTTGATGCATCAGTTGTTCAAATTCCGATTCGTTTTCAGGAAAAGAATAATGCTCCTTCTCCATGTACACCAGTACTCCTTCTCGTGCGATTTTATCCGTAAGATATTCGAACACCGCAGCATCTCCTTCCATGGAAGGAGATGGTTTGCGAGGAAAAAATGTTCCAAATTGAGTGACGTGGAGCTTCGTTTCATTTTTTGCTCGCTGTAACTCATCTAAATCAGCCTCCGTTGTTTTTCGTATTGTTTCGAGATCTTCGGAAGAAATTTTTTTCCAACCAAGTCGATGCCGCAACGGATCTTTTATATCATCCAATTTTTTTTGGAGACGAACGATCTCATCTTCTAAACGATGAAATAATTTATACTGTAAGGCATGAATCATGTCATGGGTGATGGAACGTAAAAGGTCGGCGATTTTATAAACAGATCTTTCCGAGGTATCCAAACGTAGGTTCGCCTGAATAATGGCGTCATGAAAACGATAGCCTTGTTCTATCAGACGAGAGTGATAACCTCCTGTGACGGGGGCTGTTTTTGATGCATCGCGTTTTGCAAATCCGATTACCACTCGTGAGCTTGGAATCGGATCTTGTTCAGCACCGGCTTCTCCCAACTTCTTTTTAAGAAATGCGTCCATAAAAGGCAGATAGCCTTTCAGCGCCCCGATCTCTTCAGGGGCAGGATTTTTTAGATTTTCAAATGCGGCCAGCGGAGCATATTTCATATCCGCGTGCAGACGCATGGAGAAACGGGACGGTAGACCCGCGTTCTCACTTATGGTATTGACGGAGCCGGCATCACTTTCGCTCAATAATTGATTGAGCCTCTCCACGTCTAATCCTTGTTCTAAAATTTGGGGATCTGTGCTTGCTTCTTCGAGTATACGAAACAGAATCCCTCGCCTCCCTTCTGATAGTTCTTGCGGGAGATTTGGCGCACGTGCACTGAATTTTTCCGGACTTCTCATAGCACCATCAATTTTTTTCTGCTGACTTTGAGGTTCCAGGTTCGACGTTTTGGTTGTTCGATGAGGGCGCGACCGAGGAGGCTCGTGACTTCTTGTTCCACGATGCGACGAGCGGCTCGCGCGCCTTCTTCAACCTTCAGGTTTTGATCGAGCAGCCACTCCAACACATCATTACCGGCACTCCAGGCCACTTTTTGCGTTTGTGCCAATCGGGTAAAGACGGATTCAATTTCGCGATGCAAAATTTCTTTCAGCGCCTCGCGTCCCAGGGGTTGGAAGATCACGATTTTGTCCAAGCGATTCAAGAGTTCGCTCCGAAAGCGCTCCGTGAGATGTTCGCGCACGAGTTCGTCATAGGATCCTCGCCGTTCTCCGGTAGTTTGATCAAACCCGAGGCGGGCGCGATGGAGAAAGTCTCCGCCAACATTTGAGGTCAAAACCACATACGCATGTTGAAAGGGGATGGAGCGGCCTATGGCGTCGGTGATTTTTCCATCTTCCAAAGCTTGCAACAGAATATTTTGTACGTCCGGATGTGCTTTTTCAAATTCATCAAACAGAAGTACGGCATGGGGTTGTTTGCGAATCGCGTCCGCCAGTTTATTGCTCTCGCGATAGCCCACATACCCGGCAGGGGAGCCGAGAAGTTTTGACACGGAGTGACCTTCGGAAAATTCCGACATGTCGAGTTTGATGAGCGCCTCTTCCCGTCCAAAAATTTCTTTGGCCAACGCTCGCACCAGTTCGGTTTTTCCCACACCCGAAGGACCGAGAAAAAGAAAGCTGGTTTTTGGCCGATGCGGATCTGTCAATCCCAGGCGGCTATGACGCACCGTTTCAGAAACCGCTCGCACCGCGTCAGATTGTCCCAACACGGCTTGAGATAATCGATCTTCGAGGGTCAGGAGCGCCTCTCGTTCGTCAGTCAGAATCATGGAGAGTGGCACCCCGGACAGATGCGAGACCACTTGAGCCACATGTTCCGGTTTGACGTTCAATCGAACGGTTTGGTGTGCTTCCCGAATCGTACGCTCCAGTGATTGTTTTTCTTTTTGCAGGCGTTCTTCATCACGATGCGCTTGAGAGGCGGCTTCCAATTGTTGGTTGCGCACAGCGAGCTCTTTACTGTCTCGTGCGGCTTGAATAGCGATATCGAGCGCGCGCAGACGTTCCATGGGTTCTTGAGAACGGCGCGCGGCATTCACAAGAGCGGCCGCTTCATCCAAAAGATCAATGGCCTTGTCAGGAAAAAATCGTTCCGTCAGATAGCGTTCCGCCAAATGCACGGCCGCTTCGACGGTTTTCGGTTCAAAACGAACCCCGTGATGTTCCTCATAGCGCGAGGTGAGTCCTTTTAGCATGCAAAGCGTGAGTTCGGGCGAAGGTTCTTGCAGCTGAATGGGTTGATAGCGTCGCTCCAGCGCCGCATCCGGTTCAATGTATTTTTTATACTCGCCCCAGGTCGTTGCACCGATGCAGCGAATTTCTCCTCGCGCCAAAGCCGGTTTGAGGATGTTGGCGGCATCGAGAGAGCCGGAGGTGGAACCGGCGCCGACAATGTTATGAATCTCATCAATAAACAAAATAATATTTTTATCCGCCTTGGCTTCATCGACCAGTTGCTTCATGCGCGCCTCAAACTCTCCTCGATACATGGTTCCGGCAACCATCAAGGTCAAATCCAATGCGAGAATGCGTCTGCCTTGCAAAATATCCGGCACATCACCGGCGGCAAGGCGTTGCGCCAATCCTTCCACAAGCGCGGTTTTCCCAACGCCCGGTTCTCCCAACAAGATGGGATTGTTTTTAAGCCGTCGACAAAGAATGTGTACGAGGCGTTCCAATTCTTGTTCTCGTCCGATGACCGGATCCAATTGCGCCACCACGTCAGGCGCGGTCAGATCTCGCGCAAAAACATCCAGAGCTTTTGGACGCGTGCCACGCCCCATTCGCGATTGCTCCTGCGGAAGACCGAGGCGAGGAAGGAGAGAAGATTGAGACTCATCTTCCGCGCGATCTCCCGCACCTTCTTCGGCGGCTCGCAGAGAAAGATCGGGAAATTTTGAGGTGGATTTTAAAACTTGATTCAATTGTTCTTTGGCCGTATCAAGACTGAAGTTTTGTGTTTCAAAAAAATGATGCACGTCCGGCAAGGGTGTTTCGAGCAGCGCGAACAACAGATGCTCGGTGCCGACATATTTATGTTCATAGACATGGGCGGTCAGAACACATTTTTCGAGCAAGCGTTTCACCGGAAGAGAAAGATCAGGGGCGATCGGCGCTCCACTTTGATGCGGCGCCGGTAATCCGCGGAACGCTTCCTCCGCTTTTTCTAAGTTCACGTGAGATTTTAGAAGAATTTCCGCTCCAATGGAGCCGCGTTCTTGCAAGAGACCGACGATCAGATCACCCGGCTCAATCAGATCCCGTCCGTTCTTGATCGCAAAACTCAAGGCTTTTTGCAGCGCCTCTTTGAGGTGAGTGGTAAAGCGAGCGAGGAGGTTTGGTTCGAGCATATTCAATATGAAGCATGGAGCATGGAGCATGGAGCGTCAAGCTCTAGCAGGCGTTTTGCTGTTTTCCGTTTGACGTTCCATGTTCCATGTTTCATGATTCACGAGTTATGATTACGCCAACGATTTTTCGTCCGTATGATATTCGTGGGCTTTCGCCCGGGGAAATCGACGAAACCGTCGCGCGTCGGTTAGGAAAAGCATGCGCCAAATTGTATGCGCCAAAGCACGTGGTCATTGGTTACGATGTTCGAGCGACTTCTGAAGTCATTGAGGCGGCTCTGGTAGAAGCGTTTCTTATGTCCGGTGTTTCCGTGACTCGCGTGGGCCTCTGTTCCACGCCAATGTTTTACGCCGCCATTGGCGAAGCGCAAGGAACGTATGAGTTGGGGGTGATGGTGACGGCCTCACATAATCCGCCGGAGTATAACGGTTTTAAGATTATGCGTTTTCAAAATGGCGCCATCTTTCCCATCTCGCAGGGGCTGGGAATGGAAGAGCTATGCGATTTGGTTGTTTCCGATGAAGCGCTGTTCGATGCCGGAACGAAGGGGAGCGTGACGCAAGATGACGAACTGTTAGAACGGTATGTTGATCGGATTTGCCGTTTAGCCAAACTTCCGGAACGCTTCCCGGAGTGGCGCATCGCGCTCGATGCCGGGAATGGCATGGCCGGCGTTGTTCTTCCAAAGTTGAGTAAACGGCTGACGGGCATTGAAGTCACCAAACTCTATTGGGACTTGGATAGTCGCTGCCCCAATCATGAAGCAAATCCCATCAAAATCGAAACATTGGCGGCTTTACGGGCCAGCGTTGCAAAGCAGCAGTGTGTACTGGGCGCGGCGTATGATGGGGATGCTGATCGCATTGGTTTGGTGGATGAAGAGGGGGTGCCGATACGCGGTGATATTTTGACGGCGATTTTGGCGAGCGAAATACTGCGCATCAAAGGACCCGGGGTCATCTTGTACGATTCTCGCGCTTCATGGAGCGTGCCCGATGCGGTGCGAGCCGCCGGTGGTGATCCTCATCTCTGCAAAGTGGGTCATGGATTTTTTAAACATCAGATGGGAGAGGATCATGGAATATTCGGCGGCGAACTTTCCGGCCACTATTATTTTCCGGAGTTGTGGAATTGTGAGTCCGGTGATTTGGTGCTCCTTCTTGTTTTACAAATGTTGTTGCGCGAACGTAAACCGTTGTCGGCTATTCGCAAAACGTTTCAGCAGTACGTGCATTCCGGAGAGATTAATTTTACGGTTTCCGATCGTGAGGGCGTGATGCGACTTTTAGATGAACACTTTGCAAAAGAAAATCCATCAAGTATTTCCCGTTTGGACGGTATTCGGTTTGAGTTTCGCGATCCAAATCAACCGGAAAACGATTGGTGGTTTAACGCGCGCCCTGCCGCCAATGAGCCATTGTTGCGCTTGACGCTGGAGGCGCGAACCATCGAGCAAATGGAGCAGCGGAAAGAAGAGTTGACACGGTTGATTGTTGAGTGATGTTGCATTTTTTTGGGCCAGTGGTATCATAGTAAGGAATAGTATCAAACCTAAGACCTTTTATTTATTAAGTTTTTTCAAAATAGTATGACCAATATCAGGGTTTTGCATCCAGCTTTGTCTGCCACTTTTTTATTGCCCTTGATTCTTCTCTTTTTTATTGGGATGGCGCGTCCGACTCATGCGGCTACCTGTAATTTTTTCAGTGTCGTTAGCAGCGACTACAATACAGCGGGTAATTGGAATTGTGGACGCGTCCCAACGAATGGTGACGATGTGATTATTGGAGCAGCTACAACCACGAATTTAAGTGCTACGCCGGGCAGTATCAATTCCGTTAATGCGTCAGGAACGATCAATCTCACGAGTTTTAATTTGACGGCCACTTCTACTTTAACGGTTTTGTTGGGAGGGACGGTTACGTCTACCAGTGGAACACTAACCGTGACCGGAGCGGTCAGTTCCACCGGGAGTCTTGGAACGGGAACGGGAGGAATGAATTTTGGATCCACCGTTCAAAACAATGGGGTATTGAATGTTGGTGGAGGAACGGTAACGAGTACAGGGGTTTTGACGAATACAAGCTCGACCAACGGCGGGAGTGGTATGTTGGCTTTTGGTGCCGCTGCTCCTACTTGGACCAATACCGGAACCTTCAACGCACAAAGCGGAACAGTAAAATTTTACAGTTCTTCCGGAGGACAAAGTATTCCGGCGACCGTCTTTAATAATCTGTCAATTCAAACCACAGGAGGCGTGGCCGCCTTATTTGCGGCGGCAAGTACAACGGTGGTTGGGACATTGACCATTGGTACATCAAGCGCTGCCTCTGGGCTCGCGGCAACGACAGCGTCCGGTGTGAGTGTGACCTTGGTGAGTGGAATGACGGTAGCGAGCGGTGGTACGTTTCAATTTTTGGATCCCAACGCCACCGTTACCAGTACCGGAACCATCACCAACAGCGGAACCATTGATTTGCGCGGGGGCGCGAACGAGGCCTTGTTGTTCAGCGGAGACTTTACGAACACCGGGACCGTACTCCTCAATACCAATGTGACGACGACCCTTATCGGGAGCAGCAATCAATCGTTGCCAGGAGTCGTCTACGGGAATCTTCAATCCTCCAAGACCGGAGGAACCGCAACCTTTGCTGCCAGCTCTACGGTGACGGGCAACTTGAATGCGAGCGGAAGCGGAGGCACGGCGCTGTCTTCTGCCGGATCCGATTTCACCGTGGTCGGAACTTCTTCCATATTGATTGGCAACATGGTGACTTCCACCTCCGGCAATATGACGTTCACTGGGGCCGTGACTTCCACGGGTGCCCTTGGTTCTTCTTCGGGCAACACGCTCTTTAGCAGTACCCTACAGAACAATGGGATCTTTAATATTGGCAGCGGTATTGCTACAACGACAGGGGCATTTATGAACACAAGCTCCACGGCGAATGGCGGTACCCTGTCTATCGCCGGTGATTTTAGTGTGAGCAGTACCGCGGTTTACACCACCACAACTTCAAGCTTATTGCGCTTTCACGGAAGCAATAATCAGACCGTTACCCTCACGGCCACTCTATTCCCAAATAACATTTCTTCCACTAAGACCGGTGGCATTGTTACGTTTACGGGTGGAGGAGTGACAGCGGCAGGAACATTTACCATGAGCGGAGGGGGAGTCGGAGGAGCGTTGTTCTTTGGAACAAATAATTTAGCGGTCGCCGGTGTCACAAGCATCGCGAGCAATAATTCCGTCACCTCAACATCAGGGACGCTCACCTTCACCGGCAATGCCACATCTACAGGAACCATTCAATCCACGACCGGTGCGGTGACTTTTTCCGGAACAACGGATGTTTTGTCGGGCGGCACAGTCACCTCAACTTCAGGAACGCTCACATTCACGGGTGTGGCAACTTCCACTGGTTCTATAGGTTCAAACTCCGGTAACATGTTGTTTTCTTCCACCTTTCAGAACAATGGGACATTCAGCGTCGGTTCAGGGATAGCTACAACTACAGGAGCAGTCACAAATAAAGGAACCATCAATGAAAATGGTGGAACATGGGTCATTCGAGCGGACCTCACGAATAATGGAACCATGAATGCCGGAACAGGTGTGGCGACTTTTAATGGAGCAAGCGCGACGATTAATGTGAACCCCTCAACGAATACTGTGGCCTTCAACAACGTTACAACCACAGGTTCATTTCAAGTACGAATGAATACGACCTCAACGGTTGCCGGTAATTTGGGAGTAGACAGTGTCAATGTGTTCGCGGTGTTGCTTGGGACGACAACGGTGACCGGTAATCTGTTTATCAAGTCTGATTTTTTCTTCGTAGATGCGACGTTGGTCGTGAATGGTACGACGACGAACCAATCATTCTTGGCCACTGAAAATGGTGGGGCCACACAGTTAAATGGGGACTTTGTGAACAACAGCGGGACCGTGCGTTTAAACAATGGAAGCAATAATCAACTGACCTTGGCAAAATTGTGGAACGATACTAGTGGTACGTTAAACGCCGGCACATCGTCTACCGTAAAGTTTACGAGCGCCACAACCGCGACCATTCCATCGTTCGTCTATAATAATATGCAGTTCACCGGAGGCGGAACGTATTCTTTGGCCGCTTCTACGACCATCACAGGCGCAACGACTCTCAATAACAGCGGCACCCTTGCCGTTGGTACCAATAACCTGACGGCTGTTGGTCTCATCACCAATACCGGAACCGTCACGGTCAGCACCGGCAAAATCATCCACGCCGCAGAATATGTAAAATTCGTCGATTCAAGCGGGACGCAACAGAGTTCTTACACGACTCCGGGTTCCGTGTACGTTGAAGTAAAAGATACGAATCGCAACCTCCTCGGAGGTACGATTGAAACCATTACCATTCCTGTGACCGTCAATGCGGCCGGAGGCTCGGATAGCGAAACGCTGACCCTTACGGAAACAGGAGCTTCCACCGGCATCTTCCGCAACAGTTCGGCAAAGAATTTGGTCTCTTCCAATGGGGTATCTGTAGGTAACGGGCAGTTTGAGGTGGTTGCGAGCGGTGTCGGCACAGGCGCTTACACGGACACTCAAGATGCTACGGACGTTTCTTCTACGACCGCAACATACGTGTTCGTAGCAAATAATGGAGGGTCGGGGAGTGGTGGTGGAGGCGGAGGTGGTGGTGGAGGCGGAAGTTCTTTAGCGCCAATTACCCCGGTCTATGTCGCACCAACCGGTGGTAGCGTCCCGGTGGTGAACCCTCCCCCCCAGAGTTCTCAACTCGTAGTAATCAACAACGGATCAGTCGCTCCATCTTTGACCCAGGTTTTGTCCGCTCCAACGACCGGCGTGAGCTTTTCAGGCGTGCCAGCCAACTGGGTACTCCATCCGGGCAATCATATGAGCTTCGGCTACCAGTACATGAACCAGGCTGACAAGACACAAGGTGTTTATCTCACACGCGAAATGCATGATGCGAAAGGCAAACTCATCAGGCGAGTGAGAATCAAAACCAGCCTTAAGGCGCACAAGGCCTACAAGACGAAAGCTTATGACACCCTTTCCACGCGTTCATCTCTGGGGGTTTATCAAATGATGCTCATCGTGACCGATGTCAAAACAGGCAAGGTCGTAGATCAAAATCAATTCAGCTTCAGTGTGGTGGCAAAACCGAAGCCGCCAGCCAAGAAGAAATAACCCGGATCGTATCGGCAACCGATCACCCCTCAAATCAGTTTAGTTGAGGGGTGATTTTTTGTTTAAGTTATCCCCACCCAAGCTCTTTTCACAGAAAAGGCAATTGAGCGTACAATGGTCGCATATAATTCATGCCCAGTTTTATCATTAATCTTTTGTCCCTATGAAGGAAGCTCTTTTGACTTCAAGTTTTGCATTTCCATCAACCGGTCGATGGAGATCTGTGGGCATGGTTGGCAGCGCCATCCTTTTGGCAAGTTGTTTCTGGTTGTTGTCAGTGCGACCAACGCATGCCGGAACGTTTCGCGCGTTTGCCGCTACGAGCGATAACTATTTTAGTACAGCGGGGAACTGGACCGGCGGTGTCGTTCCTACCAATGGAGATGAAATTTTCATTCCTGCAGGAACCAGCACTAGATTGACAGCGAACGTGACCGTGCTTAACGCGAGCTCAAGCGGTTATATCCAGATTGGAAATTTTAACTTTACCGCCACAGGCACGCTTGATGTGTGGGGCGGTGGAGGAGTCAACTCTACCGGTACAGGATCTATCGCTATTACAGGTGCGACCAGTGTTACGGGTACTGGATCGGTAACAACCACTTCCGGGACCATGACTTTCACGGGCGCCGTCACTTCCACAGGCAGAATCACAACGACGAGTGGGAATGAACTCTTCTCCTCAACCTTCCAGAACAACGGCGTGTTTGACATCGGATCAGGATCAGCCACGACAACAGGAGCGTTTAGAAACACCAGCTCTACCGCAAACAATACGGGCTACTTAGGGATCCTCGGTGACTTTAGTGTGAGCAGCACCGCTGTCTATACCACCACCACTTCAAGCTTCCTTCGCTTTGGAGGTGGTTCAGCTCAACTCGTGACTCTTGGCTCAACCCTCTTCCCATACAACGTTACTTCAACGAAGACCGGAGGTACGGTGAACTTTTCAGGAGCTGGCATGACCATCGTCAACAACCTCGACATGAACGGTTCCGGCGGCAGTGGTTTGAACATGGACAGTAACGCCCTCACAGTCGCAGGCGCCACAGCCTCGCTCCTTGGCAACTCTGTCACTTCCACCTCCGGCACCCTCACCTTCACAGGGAACGTCACCTCAACGGGTTCTATCCTTTCCACCTCAGGCAACATGCTCTTCAGCGGAACTCTTCAGAACAACGGCGTGTTCAGTGTTGGATCAGGCACGGCCACAACAACCGGCAACTTCACAAACGTGAGCTCCACAGCTAACGGCACCGGCATCCTCTCTGTCATGGCCAACTTCGACAACACGAACGGAACGTTCACGACCACCACGAGCAGCTTGCTCCGCTTCTCCGGCACCAACGCCGCTCAAGTCGTGACTCTCACCGCCACGCTCTTCGGCACGAACATGGATTCCATCAAGACCGGAGGATTTACAACCTTTAATGGAGGTGCGGTCAACTTGTCCGGTTATCTCAACTCCACCGGCACAGGCAATGCGATTCAACTTGGATCCAATGCTCTCACGGTTGGCGGAGTAACCACTCTTGCTGCGAGCAACTTCGTGACTTCAACCTCCGGTGTGCTCACCTTTACAGGAGCGGCCACGTCTACCGGAAAAATCCTCACAGCCTCTGCCAACATGCTCTTCTCCTCAACCTTCCAGAACAATGGCGTATTTGATATCGGTTCAGGATCAGCCACGACAACAGGAGCGTTTAGAAACACCAGCTCCACCGCAAACAATACGGGCTACTTAGGGATCCTCGGTGACTTTAGTGTGAGCAGCACCGCTGTCTACACCACCACCACTTCAAGTTTCCTTCGCTTTGGAGGTGGTTCAGCTCAACTCGTGACTCTTGGCTCAACTCTCTTCCCATACAACGTGACTTCCACCAAGACCGGAGGTACGGTGAACTTTTCAGGAGCTGGCATGACCATCGTCAACAACCTCGACATGAACGGTTCCGGCGGCAGTGGTTTGAACATGGACAGTAACGCCCTCACGGTCGCAGGCGCCACAGCCTCGCTCCTTGGCAACTCTGTCACTTCCACGTCAGGTGTTCTCACCTTCACAGGGAACGTCACCTCAACGGGTTCTATCCTTTCCACCTCCGGCAACACGCTCTTCAGTGGAACTCTCCAGAACAATGGCGTGTTCAGCGTTGGATCAGGCACTGCCACGACGACCGGCAACTTCACAAACGTGAGCTCCACAGCTAACGGCACCGGCATCCTCTCTGTCATGGCCAACTTCGACAACACGAACGGAACGTTCACGACCACCACGAGCAGCTTG
>Ga0209515_10003060_pt1 | contig 24491 bp, 22 predicted proteins | sample Subgroupgradi54m_FD_187454 | JGI IMG/M metagenome (GOLD analysis project Ga0209515, IMG submission 187454) | Subsurface groundwater microbial communities from S. Glens Falls, New York, USA - GMW60B uncontaminated upgradient, 5.4 m (SPAdes)... ... | reverse complement strand
GCGCTGTACTGCTGTTCACTCACTCCGTATCCGCTTGTTGGACCGTTTGGTGGACCTCCTTTAAATTGATCGGAATAACCTCCAAAATTACCAGCAAGCAGGTACCCTCTGGATTTTATCTGCCAGCTCCCGTCACTCTGCACCGCGTGACCGGTAAGATTCCGCTGAGAATCCAGACTTACGGTCACCACCGTGGCATTTTTGGGGTCCCAATTGTCTTTGGCGTAAAAAACTGAACCCGCAGAATAATCCAGCGGCAGCGTGCGCAGATCAAGACCCGAAGTCGGAATTTTTTTATCCAGCGCCTCAAGGTAACTGGGCGCCCTCACATCCGGGGCCATCTTGTCTTGTAGGAACTGGGCCCATTGGGCAACTTTATAATCGGGGCTCGAAGGGTCGCCCCCGTAGGCCCGCTTCACGCCTAACAGGAATTCCTTGAGGTCCGTATGATATCTGGTAGCTAAGGGGGCAAACGTACCATTTTCGGTCTGACCGACATTGAATGCGCGATAGTCCGCCGGGTCGGAAGCGCTTGAGCCGGCATGGATCATCGTCGGAAGCGCCGTATAAATAAGATTAAACACCGCTGCCTTGTAAAATTCAGTCTTCTTGAAAAAATTGAGACGCACGGAAGGATCGGGGTGGTTCATGAGCGCAAGGAAAGGCACCACCGGATAGGCCACCATGTAAGGACCGTATTGTTTGCCTTCGCCCAGCGCTCCGCCTTTTCCACGGCCGTTCAAGTACGGCTCTAGCTCGTTGCCCCAATAGTTCTTGAGTGCCGCCGCGAGCAGAGCCGACCCTCTTGGATCACCATCCCCGTCGCCCATAGTCGCAAGCGCAAGCGAAAGACTACCAGTGAAATAACCCCAGGTATAATTACTAATAGCCATCCCGCCATTCCACCCGCTCCAACTATTATTTAAGATGTCCACGTAACCGAAAAATTTCTTGCGGAATGCTTGGCGCTGGGCCGCCGTCATCGCAGGCGAAACAAAACTATAGGAGACAAACGCATCCCGTTGTCCCCAGCGGAACTGATCAGAAGCGGTCCCCATCACATCCCAGTTGATGGCAAGCAGCGCATTAATGGCCGTCGTGGCTGAGCTTTTCGTGCCGAACACGTAATAATCAAGTGCGGCGTCGACTGTACTGTTCGCTGGATCTAAAGGATTCTTCGTATAATAGGCTTGCAACGCCGGCAGATCCGCCTGCGTCCAACTCATTAGATTCCAAGGCGGCAGGGAAGATGAGCTCGCAAGGATGGGCGCAGGGGGATTCATCGCACTGGCCTGCACCAGCATCTGCGACGGCACAGCAGAATTCGGCGCTGGCGGCGCTGTTGGGTTGCTAGTTCCAGGCGGAATTATTGCAGAAGAAGGATCGCTGGGGAGCAGAAGCGCAGGATCGTCCGCCCAGCAAGCGATCGGCATTATTTGAGTGGCAGCGAAGAACGCACCCGCAGCGACTTTCACCCACATGAATGAGCGATCGGCACCTTTGAAAGGACCCATTTCCCTTTGTCCTCTTCATCGAATAATCTTATAATAAGCAAATAATATATAAGAATAAAAAATGAACCCCACTTACCGCTTCTGCTTTACGTCCCTCAAGGTTGTCTATTCGAAGTATGGCTGACCGTCCGAGAAATATCAAGGGCCTGTAAGAATAAATCTGTGCCTTATACGCCGTTTCGACGGAGCCAGCTCAGCCAATCGGCCTCGATGGTCGCAGGGGCGCTCTTATCTTCCGCCCGGAAAGCATCCTCAAGGGGGTAACCCCGGCCTAAATTCTTCAGAACCCTCACCATCCCGCTCCACCCCCACCGCTTCACCAAATATCGGGTCACCATGTGGGACTGCTGGTACAGCAGAATCAAGCGGCTGGAATCATACTCCTGCTTCCAAAGATCGGTCCACCGGAGGATTGTCCCCTCTCGAAAAGCCTCTTGAAACTCCTTCATGGAAAGCGCCTGCACCCGAGATTCCTCCAGAGTGGCCAATCCTTCGTTCAACCAAATGGGGCAGTTCCCCTTCGCCAAGTCATAGACAAGGGCATGAGTGTATTCGTGCCAGAGAACCCGCTGCAACTCGACGGAAGCCGGTATCGGCTTACCCGGCTTCGTCTTGGTCAGCGGAAGGCGGATCTTCCCATCGTACATGCCGGCCACCCGGTGGCTCGCCCCTTTGATCTGCTCGAAGTCTGTTGCCGGGTAAAGAATCACGGTAATGGAATGGTCCGGGAAGTATTCGAACTGCTGGCCGACCAATCGGTAGGTATCCCGCAGGAGCCCCCGCAACGCGCCGAGATCCACGGGCATCTCCTCCTGCGCGAAACGGACCACAAAGGGATAGGTATCGGAGCGGGCGAGCCCACCCTCCAGAGGCTCTTCCTCCTTCAGCTTCTCCAATCGCTGGCGGACATCCTGGCGGGAAGGAGCCAGTTTCAACGCCTGCTCCCAATTCTGCCGGGCTTTTCCCATCTCCTGCTTGAGATAGTACAACTCACCCAGCAAAACATAGGCATCCACATGGCCCGGTTCCTGGCGAACAGCCTCTTTGGCTCGAGCCAGGGCCTCCTCGAGCTGATGGTCCTTGTAGGCCGTCACCGCTTTCGAAAAACTTGAGGGCTCATCCGCCGCAAAGACAGCCGTGAGCTGTGAACTCTGCGCTAGGAGCAGCATCAAAAAGCTGAGAAGAGCCGGTAGACGGCGATCCATCCGTTCTTAATCGAGGGACTGCACCTTGACGGTTTCCAAATGGACAGCAGCATCCTGTTTGACAATCACCCGCCCCTGGTATTTGGCTTCAATCGTCGCCAAGGAATCCCGATCCTCATTAAAGAGGCGCGAGGCCACATCCGGGTGGACCGTCACCTCCACGACCTGCTTCTTGGCGATTTGAAAGGTCCGCTTGACTTGGCGCAAGGCCCCGATCGAAACGGTGAGGACCGAGCGGATCATGCCGCGCCCCTGGCAGGTGGGGCACTCCTGGAAGGAGACCGACTCCAGCGACCGCCGGACACGCTGGCGAGTCATCTCCACCAGGCCGAACTCCGATAAGAAGCTGATGTTCGTCTTGGCTCGGTCTTTCCGAAGCGCGTTCTGCAGCACGTTGAACACCTTCTGCCGGTGGGACTGGGAATTCATGTCGATGAAATCCAGGATCAGAATGCCTCCCATGTCCCGAAGCCGGATCTGCCGGGGAATCTCTTTGGCCGCCTCCATGTTGGTGATGAAGGCGGTTTCTTCGAGGTTCCGCTTGCCGGTGAACTTCCCGCTGTTGACATCAATGGCCACAAGACTCTCGGTCTGCTCGATCACCACCGTGCCGCCGCTGGGAAGCTCCACCTTCCGGTTGTAGATCCGCTCGATCTCCCGCTCCACCCCCCGCTTTTCAAAAAGCGGGATGTCCTGCTGGTAGAATTCCACTCGAGAACGCAGGTGCGGTTCTGTCTGCGTAAGAAACCTCTGGAGTTGTTGGTGTTCGTTTCGGGAATCAACCACGATCTTGCTGACCTCTTCGGTCAGGTTGTCCCGAACGATCCGAAGCGGCAGGTTGTACTCCTCATGAATCAAGGAAGGAGCCGTCGCCCGGATCGAGCGGACTTTAATCCGCTTCCACAACGCGATCAAAAACCGCAGGTCCCGAGCCAACTGGCCCCGGTTGGCTCCTGCGGCCGCCGTTCGGACGATCACCCCCATGTCCTGGGGAGGATGCAATTCTTTCATCAGCGTCCGCAAGCGGTCCCGCTCTTTCGGATCCTCGATCCGCTTGGAAATTCCGAAGGTGCTGTCCAATGGCATCAGTACCAGGAATCGCCCCGGGAGGGTCAGATGGGTCGTCAGCCGAGGTCCCTTCGTACTGATCGGCTCCTTGATCACCTGCACGAGAATCTCCTGCCCCACACGAACCAGATCCTGAATCCGAGGCTGGTGGGCACCGGTGAGCGGCACTGCCGGCGTGTTGCTGGTCTCCAGCGAAACGGCATCTTCCACATCGGGCGTGGGTCCCATGATGTCGGTCAGATACAGGAAACCATTCTTGCCGATCCCGACATCCACAAAAGAGGCCCGAATCCCAGGAAGAACGGAATTCACCTTTCCTTTATAGACGTTCCCCAAGAGGGGAGGCGGCGAGGATCGCTCCACGTAAAACTCTTCGAAGGAGCCCTCCTGCAGCACCGCGACGCGGGTCTCCATCGGTTCAACGTTGATGAGCAATTCTTTCATTGCTGGATGCTCTCGGCAAGATGCCGCACGGCGGATTTAATCTCTTCCAGCTCCTTTAAGATCTTCTGATGCTCCTGGTGAAGCGCGGTCATTCCGCTCACCATCAGCGCCTGGTTGTCCCACTCGGGATTTCCCTTTCGAAACCGCCCGAGGTCCACTGCATTGTCAAATTCCGCATCCCCCGAGGAGCGGTACTCGGCATACGCATGCGCCGTCCCGAAAACAACACAGACCAACCCCATCCAGAGTGCCGCACCCTTTATCCGTCGTTTCATTGAAAAATCTCCTTCTGCAGAAAGTTAAGGCGGGTACAAGGACAATTCAGGATGAGCGTTTGCGAAGAAGGAATCCCCGGTTGCCGTCTGCCGGAGCCGCCTCATCGGATGGCTTTGGCGCAAGGGGAATCTCCCGCTTGGCTTTCTTGTGAGAAAGCCGCTCATGCATGAATTCATCATACTGTTGTTGGAGCCGAGCCATCTCATCCGGGGACAACATCCCCGGTTCGATCAGCTTGGCCGTAATGAAGATCAAAAGCTCGATTTTTCCCACGTCCTCCGTGGTACGGGAGAAGATCGGACCTAGAATCGGCAACTTTCCCAGAAACGGCAGGCCGATTCGGGACTTGGATTTCACATCCTTGAGCAGCCCTCCGATCACCACCGTATCGCCCTTTTCCAAGACAATCTGGGTTTCCGTCTCCCGAGTGTTCAGAATCGGATAGGCATTGGTGCCGACCGTGCCGCTCCGGCTGGAAACCACCGGGTGCACGATCATGCTGATGTGCCGATCCCCGCTCACCTGCGGGACAACGTACAACTCAATGCCGATGTTCTGGTAGTAATCCAAGCTTTGTGTTGTCGTGGTGGAGCTGGTCCCTGTGACCTCGGTCTTGAGGATCGGGTACTTCTCACCCACCAGAATTCGAGCTTCCTGGCCTGAAAGAGTCATCACATTCGGTGCGGACAATGTATTGGTTCGAACATCTTCCTCCAGCAGTTTCAACAGCGCGGACAACTGGCTTCCCCGCAGTTTCTGGAAGAAAAACTGTGCCCCTGCGATGGCAGCCGTCAAGCCTGTTGCGGCGGGACCGAAGATGGAGGGTGTAAAATCGGTCTGCGATAAGGAACCGGCGACTTCCTTCGTGACGTTGCCGCTTTGTTTGGCGGCCGGGGTCGTTCTCATCGTCAATCCTACGCTTCCCGCCGTCGACCCGGTGACGACCCCGAGGTTGATGTCCCTCAGCAAATCCCGGCTGACTTCCATGATCCGGGTCTCGATCAAAATCTGCTTGGGCAGGACATCGATCTTGGCCAGGATTTTCTCCATCCGGTCGATGGTCGTGGGCGTATCGGTGATGACGATGGCCTTGGAACGGGCGTTTTCCCGCTTCTCCCGCTGGCGTGTTTTCTCATCCGTTGCCGCCTTACCTGCTCCCGCAGCCCCAAAAGACCACCCTTTCTGGCCGGTCATCTCCAGAACGGAAATCCGTCCCTGGGAAGAGAGCTGCGGCTCCAAGAAGGCTCGAACGTCCGAAGCGTCCAGGTACCTCAGCTCAATCACCTTGGTGATCAACGGCTCCACCTGTCCCAATTCCTTCATCGCCTCGCGCCGTGTCTTGAGCTCCTCCAACGTCGCCACCAAAACCACATTGTCATTCTTCTCGTAGCCGAAACCGGCTGTTGTGGAGATGGTGTCCAAGGCCTGTTCCCATGAGACACTCTCCAGGTGAATGGTCACGGTTCCCTTGACCTCTTTGCTGGCGACGATGTTAACCCCCGCCTTCCGGGCGAGCGCCTGAAGGACGGTGTGGATGTCCGCCTCGCTGAAGTCGAGGGAAATCTGTGCCGACCCGGTGGAGGTCGCTGGCGGCACCGCCTGTGCCAGCTGAAGCGGACCCTGGTCTTCGGAAACGACGGATTCTTCATCCGCGAACCCGGCCGACCCTTGGAAAAACAGGCTCCCCATCATCATAAAAACAAGGACCGACTTTATGCCGCCTTGAAAGGTCATGGCTCTTCTGAATTCTCCTTTACTGGTTGACGAACGGTCAAGCGCATTTTCTGACCATTCGCCAGAACAGTCACTGTGGTGGGCTCGATCTTCAAGACCTTTGCATTCCCGACCTCCTCCATCTCCCCCACGATCTTCCCGTTGATAATGGCGTACGAGAGCGCTTTCGGGTCGAAAACGATTCCCTGCAACGAGAACTGCTGTTTGGAAACCGTTTCTTCTTCGCCGGCAAATACAGGTAGGTTCGCCGCCTGTTCGCTCGGAACATCGATCTTCGCCAGGATTTTCTCCAGGCGATTCACGGTCGTCCGGGTATCCGTAATCACAACCGCCTTCGGCCGATTCCCTTCCTTCCCCGTGTCCGGACCGGGGCTCTTCGTCGGGGGCGACTCCAACACCGAAATTTTCCCTTGAGAGCTCAGCTGAGATTCCAAGAAGGATTTCGCTTCGGCGGGGCGGAGATACTTGAGCTCCAGCACTTTCGTCACGATCGGTTCAATGTCCACCAACTGTTTCATCGTCTCCCGGCGGCTCTTCAGCTCCTCCAACGTAGAAACCAGGACCACATTATCATTGTGATCATAGCCGTAGCCGTAGTTCGTGACGATGGCGTCCAAGGCTTGTTCCCAGGAGACATTGTCCAGATGGATCGTGACAACGCCGCTGACCTCGTTGCTGGCAATGATATTGACCCCCGCCTTTCTCGCCAAGGCTTGGAGGACCACCTGAATGTCCGCATCCTTGAAATCCAAAGAAACCAGTGCCGACTTGGAAGAAGCGGCGGATGCCCCGGCCGAAACGCTCGGTACCGACTTCTGTTCTTGCAAAACCGCCTTCTCCTCTCCCGCTCCGAATACGCCGTGCCCTTGGCACAAGAAAACCATTCCGAGCACAGACAGAAAAATCCTCTTTTCACCCCGCGTCACTGGCCTGTCCCTTCTTCTGATGATGCAGAGGAACGAATGGTCAGCTGTACCTCATTGCCGTTCGACAAAATCGTTACGAAGGTAGGGCCGATCTTGAGAACCTTCATTCCTTCGATCTCATCTTGTTCCCGGACAATCCGGTCGTTGATGATCGCGTAGGACTCCCCCTGGGGCTCGTAGACAATTCCCTGCAGGACGAAGTTTGAAAGGCCTCCGTCATCCGTTCCCGGTGGATAAACCCGCTGGCCGTTGGGGGCCATCAGGGGGACGAAGGGATCCCTTTTCCCCCGGGGATGATATTCCGCTCGTGCTTCGGAAAAGAAACCCGCTGCAACGAGGGCGCACGCCGTCCCAAGAAAGAGCCTTTTCCCGAACGAAAAGCTTTTCATCCCTGTTTTGATCGTTCCCCTCCAGGGAAAAGATAGATGACCAGAATAAAAGAGGCCTGATGATGCCAGATGTCATCGGGATTGGATCGAATCTTCATTTCCCGCACCTGAACAAAACTGTTCGAGCTTTCGATGGCATCAATGAATTGGCCGAGTTGATGATAACCGGCCGAGGCGTCCACTTGAACCGGCAGCTGGAGAAAACCGTCCGCCCCAGGAGTCAATTGTCCAATCTCTTTCTTGGCCTTTACGTTGAGCAGATGAACCTGCGCTCCCTTGGCCGCCTGAGCGATCACCTTAAAAAGCTCCGGCAGCTGCTCTTCCGGAGAGCTCCCCGCCATCATCGGTTCTTGGGCCGTCAGCCGGTTAATCTCGGCCTGTAAGGCAGGCGAACGAGCCACTTTTTGCTTTGTCGTGATGACATCCTGATGAACCTTTTCAAGACGGGAATGCAGTCCGGCAAGGGCCTTCTGCTGGGGGAGCACAAAGAAAGAGACCCACAGGATCAGCCCAACGACGGCCCCGCCAATCGCCGCAAGGGCTTTCCCCGCCGGACCGGATAGAAATGCAATCGGTAATGAGGCCTTATTCATTCCTAGCGTGTTGCCGGGTAAAGAGCGATCACAAAATCACTGATCTCTTGTCCGTTGATCTGCCGATGCTCCACCGATTTCAAATCCAGGCCGCGAAAACGCCGTTTAAATTCCGGATTCTCTCTCAGCCGCTGCAAGAACCGGCTCACCGGGGAACTCTGCTCATCGGCTGTCACAAAAGCGGACCCTCTCAGCACAAGAACCGACATCTCTGAAGACGCCCATTTCTCGGCCGCAGGCTGCTTTCCTGCCTGTTTTTTCATCGGGTCTTCCTTCTTTCCAACAGATTTCGCAGATTCGGGCGGAGGCGCCTTCTTGACAGCCGATTCGCCGGTCGAGACCCCACTCTTCGAAGAATCCGCCTTCCCCTCCGGCGGAACATCGGGTTCATACGTGAGCGAGGAAAACCAGAGTTGCCCTACCAGAGAATCCGATAGAAGATTCAGACGAGGCGCCCATTGCGCCTGCGGAATTTTCAGGGTTTGAATCACAGCGGCCTGGTTCTGCAGCGCACGAAGGGCGGCTTCCACTTTTTCGGCCCGGATCTTCTCCGTCTTCAAGTTTTCCGCCTCTGCCGTCAAGCGCGCCAGCATGCCCGACTGGATGTGCCACGCGCCAAGCAACCACACGGAATAAAGTCCTACCACAGCGCCCAGAGGGGCCCTGATCTTCTTCCATGGAAAAACAGTCATGGAACGCGCGCTGGAAGGCCGCACGCCCGATGGAAGCAGATTAATCTTGATCATCCGGCCGCCCCTCTCACAGCCAACCCGAGAGCGATGGCTAAGGCAGGCCCTGCCGATTTCATCTGCTGAGGATCTGAGTCGGAGGCCAGATTCGCCAACGGGTTCCACTCCTCCACCGGCAGCCCCATTGACTCCTGCACCTTTTCTTTCAGGTCGGTCAGGCGCGCAGATCCTCCGCTGAGATAGATCCGTTCCACGCGCTGGCCAAACTGGTTTTCGTAGAAATCAAAGGAGACCCGCGACTGGGAAAACCATTCTTCCCATGAAGCTTGAACGGCTGCGCGCACATCGGCCAGACGATCGCCCGGTTGACACTTGATCGCCTCGGCTTTTGCAGGATCCATCTGCAGGCCTTGGGCAATGGCCTGCGTGAAGGCATCGCCGCCGACCGGAATTTCCCGGGTGAACTGCATCTGGCTGCCGGAGAAGAAAACCAGGATGGTTCCCCGGGCCCCGACATGAATCAACCCGATCACGCCGGAAGAACCTGTGGGACGCGCCGCTTCCCACGCATTCACGAGAGCCAACGGCTCCAAATCAACGACGTCCGGCACCAAGCTCATCGAAGAAAGCATCTGCAGGTGCGCGTTGACCAGCTCCTTGCGGGCGGCAGCCAAAAGTATTTCCATCCGCCCAGGCGGGCGCTTGCCCAAAATGGCGGAGTCGAAAAAAGCCTCCGCCACCTTAAATGGAATGTACTTCTCTGCTTCAAAGGACAGCGCCGCCTTCAACTCTTGTTGGGACATCTCCGGCAGGATAACCGATCGAACCACGGCTCCAGCCCCACCCAGGGCTGTGACGACACGGACTTCCCGGCTCTTGACCCCCTTGAAGACTTCTTGAACGGCTTCCGTTCGCTGAGAGACAGACGCTGTGGAGGACACGGGCTGGATGGCGCACCGGATCAGCTTGAATCCGCCTGGTTTACGGCTGACCAAAACCCCCTTCACAGAGGTGGAACCGATATCCAAACCAACACAGTCGGACGGCCCTTGAAACAATTGCGAAACAAGCGGCCACCGGCCCACAATCTCTTTCAGTTTCGTCAGCTGAGCAATAGGAAGTCCAGGCACGTTGCGCCATTATACCGCGGGATCTGCCCAACTCCAAAAAAGAAACAGCAAGGGCGATAACCCCGAAAGGTTACCGCCCCTGCTGTTCAATCCTTCATTCTCTCCGCTTATTCGATCGGAGTCCCCGTTGCATCAGTACCTACCCGAATCACGCCGCTCTCATCCACGAAGAAATTTCGGGTACCTGTTACCCCACTCGTGACCGGAGCTGCCAGCAACGTATACTGGTTCGCGCTGGTCTGGGTGTAGGTGAAATTATACCCCTGCCGCGGATTAGTCGTCAGCGCGGCCGCAACATACGGCGGTGTGGCAGAGCTCAAGGCACCCTTAGTAGCCGGATAAGCTGGAGGGCTCTGCGCCGCACGGAATGATTCCAACGCGGCAACCAACGTCCGCTCGTTGCCGATCGCGGCCGTCTCATTGGCATTGTGCCGGGCTCGCAGCAAGTTCGGGATCGCGATAGCGGCAATCAAAGCAATGATCGCAACCACGATCATGATTTCAACGAGGGTGAAACCTCCCATTTTTTGATGACGATTGATGAATCGCATTTTTGCATCCTCCTGCATCTGAATTCTCACCACTGACCTTGGCGGGACAATAGACTTGAATGAACCCGCCCCATCCTTTTTACACCTTCACTTCGAAGTATACCTAACTAACTTTCAAAAATACAAGAACGAGAAGCACGAAAAAGCTGTGTCAAATGCGCTTTGTGCAAAAGGGACATCAGTAAGTCATAACCCCTTTCTTTTCCATGCGTTGCGCCTCTTCAGGCGGCGGAGCGAGCCCTTTTTCCATCAGCCTCGGAATAGACTCTGTCCCTCTTGCTCTTACAGACTTTTTCTGGACTTGAGGAGCGGCCGCCGGCGAAGAATGCCCTCCCCCGGCCGGTTCCGATGGCAACAGGGTCCCCAACTCTTTCGGTTGAGGGACATGAATCCGGCCTCCCGAGACGCTGGGATCCACGCCTGCCCTGAAAGAAAATACCGGCCACCTCCAAAAGAGGAATAACGCAATTCCTGCAATGAGACCCAACAACAATCCCACAGGGCGTTGTCGCTTTTTCATGTTAGTTCTGCTCCTGCCAGACCAAAGAAACATAATCCCCGGTCACCGGAAAATAGGGAGGGATCATGCTCAGCAAACGCCGATCGTAATGGTAATTTTTCGTATACCCGGAGAGCTGTTTTCCGCTGCTCGAGCTGAAGGTTCCCACCGGCCCTCTTCTTTTCTGTGTTATCCCTCCATAAACAGTCAGTGTCCCTTTTGCCGGCCCCACCCAATAATTCTGGACCGTGAATGCGGCATTCAACGCCATGATGGAGGCATCCACCTCGAGGCTTGAAGGGGCCGTGGTGGGAACCACGACATTGCCTCCGGCCACGATTCCCAAAATATCTTGGGAATCCGGATTGGTACGGGGATCGTCTGAATAACGGACGGGGTTGACGATGTTGACATCACCCGTTGTTGTGGCCACCGTCAATTGGCCTTTGAGGGTTCCCTGCAGATCTAAGCTCCCGTTCTTGACCAATAAAACCCCGTTGCCAGGCAACGAAAGAACTGTGTTGGTGTAGCCGGCTGCCTGGTTGGTCACCTTCATCGTCCCATTTGACAAAAGCGTCACGCTGGTATCCCCCTGGAAAATGCGCCCACCGCTGCCGGCGGCATTGTTCAAAGGGGTCGGGAAGCTGGTCGGAAACGGCTTCGATGGAACCCCGCCTTGAAACCCTTGGTTAAAGGTCGGCTGGGTGGAACCATTAAATGGGTTCCAGGTGGCATCGACGCTGGTGACGACTCCATCGAAGATAGGATTCCCATACATGTTAAAGCGACCATTGGTATGAGTGGGGCCTTCGATGTGATCGCCGGTAATGAACCAAACCGTCAGGCCGCTGGGAGAAATGTCCTGATTGGTGAAATAAGCATATCGAGCGAAACTCTCGACCTGAACAACGAGGTTCGTCTGACGCAAGGCCAGGGGGGCATTTAAGCTGCCGTCCACACCAATCCCTCGAATGGAGTATCTCTTCAGGTAGGACGAGGGGTTGTTGTGATCGGGATCAACGGTTGTCAGGTACCACCCTGACCCCAAAGGCTGGTAGCCGCCAAACAAAACCATGGGGGAGATTCCAGTGGGCGGCTCTGCCTGACTTCGCAACCATCCCAGCCCTTCGTCTACAGCCGATTCGGCAAATAAGAAAGCTCGCGTGACGGATTGACCCCGCCCCGAGAACTGCTGTTCATGCAGTCCCATGCTGAAGAATGTCGCCGCAGCAACACCAATCGTCAAAAGAGAAGCCAGCACAAAAAGGAGCACCATCCCACGTTGGTTCTTAGAGCCGGCTCTAAAAACCTGTTGGCGGAAGTTCACCATTGGGCACCCCTCTCGATTGCATGTTCCGAAGCTTCACCCGACTGCTCATGGATTGCGACACCGTCCGCCGGCCATCCAACGAAGCGGCGGCGGTCACTTGGATCTCTACCATGTCGGGTGTCGCCGCCTGCCGGCGAAACTCGACATCGGTGACGTGATAGCCGATGAGATCCTCGGTATAGGTCGGCGCTGTGCTGAGCCGTCGGATCAGATTATTGCCGTTGGTCCCCCCTCGAAGGTATCGAACCCAGGTGGACCACTCCGCAATATTGCCGTTGGCGTTAAGCACCGAGCCGTCCCCATTCTGATCCTGTGGTATTCGGAACAGGATGCTGGTATACCATCTCCCATCCGCCGGCGGTGACTGGATCTGATCCACCGGGCTGTTGCTCAACTCCCGGCTCATTCGATCAAAAGCCTTCCGCAACTCGGTGCTCACCACCGCCTCCCCCGCTCCCTGCAGCCAGACCCGTTGGCTTGACAGCAGAAGGGTCACCGCCAGCGACATGAGAAGGGCCGAGATCCCGGTGACCACCAAGATCTCCATGAGCGTGAAACCGCCGCGAATAAAAATGGTGTTTCTCATCGAACCGTCACGAGCCCTTTAAAGATGGCGGACCGACTCCTGCTTTTCTCCGTCCAACTCACTGTGGCGGTTGCCTGAACCGGATCGCTGGCCGGATTGGCAAAAGTCACCGCGATGGATTCCCCCGGAAGCGCCGTCAACCCCGCCCCCTGCGCCCAACCGGTCCAATCCAAACTGGTAATGGCACTGAGACCGCTGGCAGAACGCCGCCGCATTTCTTCAAAAACAGTCCGGGCATCTGTTGCCGCCTGAGTCGCATTCCGGCCCTCTTCCACCAAAAACATTCCGGAGAGAAAAGCGCTCCACAATCCTCCGATGGCCACCACAACCAACAAAATGCTGATCACGGCCTCAATGAGCGTGAATCCCTTCCCTCTTCGCCTGGAAGAATCCCGCGTAAACATGCCGGCGTCCCTTTCGCCCCCCTTCTATTTAAGTATACCTGTTAAGTATACCTGCCAGGGACGCTCGAATGCGCGGGCCTCACTTGCTAAACATTTGTGTCAATTTGAAAATTGGCAGGAAGATCGAGATCACAATTCCACCCACGACCAGGCCCAACACCGCGATGATGATCGGCTCAATGGCGCTTGTCAGCCCACTGACGGCCGTATCCACCTGATCTTCATACGATTCGGCGATCTTGGTCAACATGTCTTCCAATCGTCCAGTCTGTTCACCCACGGCAATCATTCGAACGACGATCGGTGGGAAAACCCCGCTGGCCGCTAAGGGACCGGCAATGTTCTCTCCTTCTTTAATCGAGGTTTTGACTTGAAGAACCGCTTCGGCCACCACCGCATTGCCCGCCGTTTCGGAAACAATCTCCAAAGCCGCCAGAATCTGGACGCCGCTTTTCACCAAGGTGGCAAACGTCCGGGAGAACTTCGCGATGGCGACCTTTCGCACCAGCGGTCCGACGATCGCCAACTTTAAAAGCAAGCCATCCCACCACAGCCTTCCGGCCTTCGTTTTCAACGTTCGCCGAAAGAAGGAGATCCCCACGATGATCAAACCCAGGACGGGAAAGAAGAAGGTCCGCATGCCATCGCTGACGCCGATCAGGATCTTTGTCGGCAGCGGCAGATCCGCTCCAAGGGTGGAGAACATCTCTTTAAAGACCGGAATCACCTTGAGCATCAACAGCGCGGTAATCAAGACCGCCATGCCGATGACGATGGCCGGATAAATGCAGGCCGACTTGACCTTCCTTTGAAGGGATGCGCTTTTTTCCAGATAAATGGCCAATCGATCCAAAACCTTCGACAAGTGCCCGCTGGTTTCTCCGGCCTTCACCATGCTGATGAAAAGCGGGGAGAAGACCGCGCTCTGTTTGGCGATGGCCGCGGTCAGGTTCATCCCTCCCTCCACCGACTCGTAAACCCTGATGATCACCTCCCGAAATGCCTTGTTCTCCATCTGACCGGCCACCGCCTCAAGCCCTCCCACAATGGGGATGCCGGCATCCACCAGGGTGGCCATCTGACGGGTGAAGATCGCCAAATCGTCGACCTTGATGAAGCCCCCTCTCCCGAAAGAGAAGAGAGAGTTTGATTTCTTCAGACGAACGCTGAGCACCACGAGTCCTTGGCCATGAAGGGAATGAATGACCGCCTCTTGGTTGGGGGATTCCAAGGCACCGGTGATCGTTCGACCGTCCTGAAGTTTCGCCACATAAGAAAAATTAGGCATGTGCGTTACTCCTCACTCGTCACCCTGGATACTTCATCCAAAGAAGTTCTCTCCTGAAACAGATGCTCTATCCCCTCCTGCCGAAGGGTCCGCATGCCGTGAGCAACGGCATACGCCTTGATCTCATCCGGCGATTTCTTGGCAATGATCATTTCCCGAATAGGATCATCAATCATCATCGCCTCCAAGATCGCAAAACGGCCCCGATAACCGGTTTTCCGACAGTCGGCACAACCCGCACCGCGATAAAGGATCTTGCCTTTTGGAAGAACCACTCCTAAAGTCTTCAAACGGGCCGGGTTCACTGAATCAGGGACCTTACACCGCGGGCACAGCTGCCGGCACAGCCGCTGCGCCGCCACGAAGATGAGACTGGAAGCCAGCAGAAACGGGTCTACTCCCATATCCACCAAACGGGTGATTGAAGTCGGGGCATCATTGGTGTGCAAGGTGGAAAGGACGATCTGCCCGGTGAGAGACGCCTTGACGGCGATGTCGGCCGTCTCCCCATCGCGAATCTCACCGACCAAGACCACATCCGGCGCCTGCCGGAGGAAAGCTCTTAAGGCGCCGGGGAAAGTCAGCCCGATTTCCGGATTGACCTGAACTTGTGTAATTCCTTCGACCTGGTATTCCACCGGATCTTCAATGGTCATGATGTTGCGGCCCGGCTCGTTGATCTGCGACAAAACCGAATAGAGGGTCGTTGATTTCCCGCTTCCCGTCGGACCGGTGACCAGAATCATGCCGTAAGGACGGGAGATCGCCCTCTCAAAAACGGCCCGGGACTCCGGAAGAAGGCCCAGTTTGTCCAAACCGACGGAGAGATTCGATTTATCCAGCAATCGCAAGACCACCTTGTTGCCGAAGCTGATCGGCAGAACCGAGACGCGGAAATCAACCTCTTTGTTCTCAATGCGCACTTTAAAGCGCCCATCTTGGGGAAGCCGGTTTTCCGTAATGCTCATCTTCGATATGATCTTCAAGCGGGTCACCAGCGCATTCTGGTTCTGCTTGGGCAAGCGAAAACCCTCGACGAGACCCCCATCCACCCGATACCGGACCCGGATCTCTTTTTCGTAAGGCTCGACGTGGATATCGCTGGCCCGTGACTTCAAGGCCTCTATGATCATCATGTCCACCACCTTGACAATGGGCGCCTTCTGACCCGCCATCCCCAAGGCAGTGAGGTCCACAATATCCCACTCCTCCTTCTTCTCTGTATCCACCGCCTCGGCTTCTTCCGAATCAACCACCGCCACGGCGGAAGCGGCGGGCATCTCTATTGTCCCCGGGGATTGATAAAGCTGCCGAATCGCCTCCTCAATCGCCTCTCCGGTGGCAATCATCGGGCTGATCTCCAAAGAGGTCATGAGCGCCAAATCATCGAGGGCAACGAGGTTGAGCGGATCCGCCATCGCCACCGAAAGGCGGTTGCCGATCTTCGAAACCGGTATGAGCCGATACTGGCGAGCAATTCGTTCAGGGACCAACTCCCTTAAGACAGGGTCAATCTTGTAACGGGCCAGATTGATGGGGGGCAGCTGCAGGCCTTGGACCAGCGTCTCCAGCAAATCCTGCTGGCTGATGAGGCCCTCCTCCACCAAAACCTGGCTCAATCCTTTTTCCTTAACCTGAGGGGATTTCAGGAGCGATTCTATCTTGCCTTGGTCCACGCCGTGGGTTTTCACAAGCAGATCGATGATGCGCTGTTTTAAAGACTCTACCATCGCTTACTCCTGGTATCCCACCGTGGCGCGGGCCACTTCTTCCAGCGAGATCATCCCCGCCGCCGCCTTGGCAATGGCGTGCTCCCGAAGGGAGAGAAACCCGGCTTCATGGGCTGTTTCCCGAAGTTTCACGGAGGAAGCCCCTTGCTCAACAAGCCGCCGCAAAACCGGGGTCAGCGGAACCGCCTCCAGCAACCCAATTCGGCCGGTCGAGCCTGTCTCGCGGCACTCCGGACATCCCTTGCCTTTCATGTAGGCTCCTTCCGGCGGAAGCCCCAACCGATCAATCACCTCTTTAGACGGGTGCACTCTATGCCGGCACTTTGAGCAGACTCGGCGGGGCAACCGCTGCGCCCCCACCAGCAGCACGCACGAAGCAATCAGGTAAGGGTCAATCCCCATGTTGCCCAAACGGGCCACCGCGCCGAGGGCATCGTTGGTGTGCAAGGTGGAAAGAACGAGGTGTCCGGTCAAGGCAGCCTTGACGGCGATATCGGCCGTTTCTTCATCCCGGATCTCTCCAACCATGATAACGTTCGGATCCTGCCGCAGGATCGAGCGGAGAGCCGCAGCAAAAGTCAGCCCGATCTCCTGCCGAATGGCTACCTGATTGACACCCGGCAGATCGTATTCCACCGGATCTTCAACGGTGACCAAATTTCTTTCGGGCCGATCGACCAGCTTTAAAAGAGCATACAAAGTGGTCGTCTTGCCGGACCCTGTCGGTCCGGTGATCAGCACCATTCCATGCGGATGGGAGACCGCTTCCTTCAAAGCATTAAGCGGTTCCAGATCAAAACCCAAGCGCTCAATGTCGATATTGATTTGGTTCTTGTCCAGAATCCTCAGGCAGATCTTTTCCCCATAATAGGTGGGGATCACAGAAACACGAAAATCCACCGCCCGATTCCCAATGGAAAATTTGATCCGCCCATCTTGAGGAAGCCGATGTTCCACGATATTCAGGTTCGACATCACCTTGAGCCGGGAGACGACACCGGTATGCATTTCGACGCTCAACCGTTTCGCCTCCCGAAAAACACCATCCACACGGTATCGAATCCGAAGCGTCCTCTCGAAAGGTTCGATGAGGATATCGCTGGCTTTCAGGGTGACCCCCTCGGTCAAGATGGAATTGGTCAGGCGTACCACAGGCCCCTCTTTCGTCAGACGAACGAGATCCTCCATCTGAGCCTGTCCTTTGTCCTCGTCCCCGGCGAGGACCTCCATGGCAGAGGATTCCTGAAGTTCCTTGATGGTGTCCGAGATGGCCCCTCCGTACAAACGATGGAGCACATCCTGAATCTCCTCCTGCGTCGTGATAAACGGCGTCAAGATCAAGCCGGTGGATTGGCTCAAGTGATCCAGCGCAAGGATGTTCAAGGGATCGGCCATCGCGACAGTCAATTGGTTTCCGAGTTTGGACAAGGGCACGACTTGGTAATGGAGAGCCAATTTGCTGGGAATCAATTCGGTCAATTGAGGATCCATCTCCATCTTGGATAAGCTGATGACCGGGATCTGCAGGGCGCGGCCCAACGTGGCCGCAAGTGATTTCGAATCCACCAACTTCAACTCCACCAAAAGCTGGCTCAAGCTCCCGCCCCGCTGATGCTGGATCGCAAGGGCTCGATCCAGATCCTCTTTTTTGAGAATCTGTTGCCCGATAAGCGCCTCGATGAGACGTCCGCTGGCGCTCGTGGGGGGATTGCCGGATGGTTTTGGATTAAGCGCTGTTGGTCCCACCATAGTAGCGTCCAATCGCCTCCGTTACATCGCTCATTGTGGAGACAAAAACCTGCACGCAGCAGCGAGTCAGCATCTCGATGTCTTCCACCGCCCTTGTGTTGAGAGGATCCGCCATGGCCACGGTCAGGGTATTTCCAATGCGGTCCACGGGAATCAAGCAGTACTGACGGGCGACATTCTCCGGAATCAACTGGAGCAATTCTTCATCAATGGCGTAGTGCTTCAACGGCAGATAAGGAAACCCGTATTGGGCCGTAAGGGCTTGGGCGACGGCTTCCTCCGTGGCGAAGCCCAAATTCACCAGAATCTGTCCGAGCAGGCCCCCCTTCTCCGCTTGGATGGCACTGGCCTGGTCCAACTGGTCAGAGGTAATGACCTTCCGCTCCACCAGGAGCCCGCCGAGCTTTTTGGATATGAACCGCCGTGGTGTCATCATGTGTATTTTGTTACTTGTGGATCAAACGCGTCAACTCTTCCGCGTCGTGAGAACGTGCAACAGCCTCGTCGTAGCTGATGTCTCCCCGCTGATACAATTCCGAAAGGGATTGATTCATTGTTCTCATCCCTTCCCGCTGACCGGTCTGGATCGCCGAGTAGATCTGGTGCGTCTTTCCCTCCCGGATCAACGCGCGAATGGCGGGGTTGCTGATCAGAATCTCGATGGCCAGCGTTCGACCGGACCCCGCCGCTCGAGGGATCAACTGCTGGGCTAAAATCGCCAGAAGAACGAAAGAAAGCTGTATCCGAACCTGCTGCTGTTGGTGCGCCGGGAAAACATCAATAACGCGGTTCACGGTCTGAACCGCATCGTTGGTGTGCAGCGTGGCAAAAACCAGATGCCCTGTCTCCGCCATGGTCAGTGCCGATTCAATCGTCTCCAGATCCCGCATTTCTCCGATCAGAACAACATTGGGGTCCTCTCGCAAGGCATGTTTCAGCGCATTGGCAAAAGATTTGGTGTCGGTGCCGACCTCCCTCTGGTCGACGACTGCCTTCTTGTTGTTGTAGATGTACTCGATCGGATCCTCAATGGTAATCACGTGACACCGATGATGATTGTTGATCCATTCCACCATGGAGGCCATGGTGGTGGATTTTCCACTTCCCGTGGCACCGGTGATGAGAACCATCCCTTTCTTCCGACGACAGAGTTCCTCCATGACATGCGTGGGCAGACCGCACCCCTCAAAATCACGGATGACCGCCGGCAGAAATCGTATCACGACTCCCACCGAGCCTCGTTGGAGGAAGATATTCACTCGGAAGCGGGCCAACCCGGCGACGCCGAAAGACATGTCCATTTCGCGCTCACGCTCAAATGCAGCGATCTGTTCCGGGGTGAGAATGCTGTAGGCAATGGCTCGGGTCATTTCCCCATTCAGTGGAGGAAATTCCTGAACAGCTGTCAACTCCTCGTCAACCCGCAACATGGGAGGAGAATTGACCGAGAGATGCAGGTCTGAGGCCTTCCGTTCCACCATAAGCTTGAGAAGCCGATCCAGCTGGGGACTCATCTTTCCTCCGAATGAAGAGAAGGACGAACCTTCGTGGTTTGAGAAACCCTGTTTTTCCCGCGATTCTTGGCCGACCGCAGCGCCTCGTGTGCTCTCTTAAAGAGCTCGTCGCTGTTGGAACCATCGATGGGGTTCTCACTGACTCCACCCGACACCGAAATCTTGCCCGAGAGCCGGCGCAATCCATCGGTAAAAACACCCAACTCCACTCGATGGCGGATGGCCTCAGCCAACTCAATGGCTTCTCTCTTATTCCGCTCCGGGAGGATGAGGGAAAACTCATCGACTCCCGTTCGCCCGGCCCGATCCACTTCGCTGAGCTCCCCCCGAATGATCTCCGCCACTTGGCACAAGATCCGATCAGCTACCGGACCGCCATAGAGATCCCTGAAATAACGGAAGTTATCCACGTTGAAGACCACCAAGGAACAGGGCCGATGGAACCGGATCGACCGCTGGATCTCCTCTTCCAAGCGATTCTTGGTGTATTTGGCGTTGTACAGACCGGTCAATCCATCCATGATCTCCAGCTCTTCGGTCTGCCTCAGCAGAAGGCCATTCTCGATGGCGATGGTCACCTGCTTGGCAAAAACGTTCAGGAGATCCACTGTGTCTTCATCGAAAGAAAAATGATCAAGCCGGTTGGCCGAAAGAAGAACAGCCACCCCGTTGCCCATGGAAGACAACGGCTGGCAGACAGCATTGGTCATCCCAAAAACCTTCTGAAGAGACTCCCGGTCCGCCACAGAGGCCTTCTCATCAATGAGGAGAACGGTGTGCTCTGCAACCGCCCTTCGAAGCCATGGGGCACTCACTTGAACATTCACAAGCGCCTCGGCCTGTGCGCGATCCATCCCCGCCGCTGCCCGGACAATAAAGCTGTTGGGCTCTTCCGTCGACTCCAGCAAGCAGTTCAATTCCGCCTGCTCCATCTGGCTGAGCTTATCCAGGCTGAAAGCAACCACCTCCTCCAACTTGGCCGACTGGGTGATGAGGTTGCTGATCTGCAGCAGATTTGAAAGGGCCAGGATCCGCTTGTTAATCTCCAGATGGAGATTTCGGGTTTCCTCCCCATAGGCCCGGAGGTGCGTCATGTTGTCCCGCACCCGCTGGGTAATCTGGTTCAGCGCCGTTCCCAATGCTCCGACCTCATCCAGCGCGCGGACTTCAATTTGTCCTTCCACATTGCCGGCGGCGATGGCGCGGGCTTCTGAGGACAGCTTGACAATGGGAAGCACAAGGCTTCGAACCACAATAAACCCGAGGAAAGCAATCCCGGCGGCAAGCCCCACGACCAGGGCCAGATCCCACCATGTCTTCAAATGAGGGAAGACATAATTCACCACCACATAGAGGAGGACCAGGATCGGCACAACGGACATCAAGCAGAAAGCCACGATGAGTTTTTCCCGCAAACCACGTGAGATTAACGAAGTGCCCCTTTGAGTTATCGGCGCTCTTTTTGAGACTGTTCTCGCATCCATTGCTCAATCTCCTCTTTCTGAAATCTCCACTGTCGACCAATCTTGGTCGCGGGAATGGAATGTTCTTTGGCCAACCGGTAGACCGTAAACCGGCTGATCTGCATATAGGCTGCAACCTCATCAATGGTCAATAAGCGATCCATAAGCTCACCTGCCGCAAGTATGGCTTATTCCTGCTTAATCATTCAAGGCCTTGGCAAATAAACGCAATGTGGCTTTATGGAAATGGGAAGCGTCGGGGTCCTGTCATGGGGCAGCCCGCTTCAGGGCCACGCGCGGCCCCGAACAAACGGTTTGAAGCATGGACAGATACTTCCCGTTCACTACACAGGAGAAGCTGTTCGAAACCTCACGCGGGTGGGCTGTGACGCGAAGACTAGAAGACGGGACGGCGGACGCCGACGGAAAGGATGATCCCGATCGCCACCAGACAGGTCAGCAACCAGGAGCCGCCGTAGCTAAACAGCGGCAGGGGCAAGCCGACCACCGGCATGAGACCTATGGTCATTCCGATATTCAACACCAGATGAACCATTAACATGGCGATTAAGCCGATCACCAGCAATCGCCCGTAGGGATCTCTGGTTTGAGTGGCCATGAGAATCCCCCGGTAAAACAGAAGCGCAAAGAGGACCAGACAAAGGCTTACCCCAAAGAACCCCCACTCCTCCCCGATCACGGAAAAGATAAAATCGGTATGGCGTTCCGGCAGAAAATTCAACTGGTTCTGGGTGCCGGCCAACCATCCCTTGCCCCAGAACCCGCCGGAACCCATGGCAATCTTGGATTGAACGACGGTGTACCCGGCGCCTAAAGGGTCCAGGTTAGGATTCAAGAAAACGAGGAGCCGGGACCGCTGGTAATCGGCCAGGCGCCACCATCCCAAAGGCACACAGATCGCCGCGCTGCTCAGAAGGATTCCCAATGTCTTGAGAGGAATTCCCCATACAAGAAGCATGGAAAACAGAATCGGCGCAAAAACAAAAGCGGTACCGAGATTCGGCTCTTTTAAGATCAGCATCATCGGTAAGGCAACAAAGAACCCCGCCACCAAAAAAGTCCTCCATCCGTTCGTGGTCATGTCTCGATGGGATCCTAAGTACCGGGCCAGCGCCAGGATGGTGGTGATCTTGGCAAACTCCGAGGGTTGGATGGTAAATCCGCCGATGCTGAGCCAGCGTTGGGCTCCGCCCCGCACCACGCCGAGCAACAAAACGAACGCCAGCATCAAGACGTTAATCCCATAAAGCAGATAGGCCCACTCCAGCCAGCGATGGTAATCGACCATCACGAGCACGGCTGCCAGTAGAATTCCGACGCCGGCCCACGTGATCTGCCGGGTGAGATAACTGATCCCCACCATCTGGGATTTTTGGAAAGCCGCGCTGTAAAGGGCCAGAAGCCCGAACCCCAACAGGGCCAGAGCCGCCAAAAGCAGCGGCCGGTCAATCCCCCGCAACTGCCTTCGCGTCAGCATGGATGAGAGGTTCGTATCACACGAATGTTCGGCCACAGCTCGGAGTGCGAAGTTCTCAGGCCGCTTGCCGGCCCCAGTGCGGCCGGCTGCGCTAATATCAAGCCCTCGCTCTCTCCGCCAAACCAAGAGCTCGCAGGCGGAGAACCGTGCCCGCTCGGGCTTTCAATTGCCTGCGAACCCCGCACTCCTCGTGTGGCCCCAATCCCAGATGGAGTCCACCAAGGGGTGGCGTGGGGTGGGCGCCCAGCAGCCGCCAGCAGGGTCTCGGGAGTGAAATGGATCAAACGTTTGTTGACCACGCCAGAGATTCTTTGAAATCCTTGGGATTATGGAAAAACAGTTGGCACCAAGACAACGTTGTTGCACACACGCTTGAATTCACCCCTTCCACTTGGGGCCGAGCCCGATGCCGGATGATGGGCGTTTGCCCCACGACAGGACCCCGAGGTGGACTCCATCGAGGACTAGAGGTTGCCATCGCTTCAAAGGTAGCCGAGTTCATGGAGATAGGCCAGGAGATCGCGGGCGATGAGCGCTCCCTGCATGCCGCCCTTTCCGCCGTGCTCCAAGAAAATAGCGAAGCTGATCCGCGGATGGTCGGTCGGCGCGTAGCCGCAGAACCAGGCGTGCGCAGGGCCATGGGGAACCTGCGCCGTCCCTGTTTTGGCCGCCGCCGGAATTCCCGGCAGATGGGCCAGCCGTCCGGTCCCACTGGGGGAATTCACCACCCGCTCCATCCCTTCCTTTACTTTGGCGATCACCGCCGGATCCAGTGGAACCCGGTGTCCTTCCACCGGACGAACCGGCGGTTGTCCTTCGACCGAGAGAAGCAGATGCGGATGAGGAGCCTGGCCGTCCATCGCGATCGCCGTCACGCAGAGCAGCATCTGCAAAGGGGTGACCTGCAGTGCCCCCTGCCCGATGGCAAAGGACAGGGTGTCCCCTTCCTGCCAGGATTCTTTCGTCGTCGCTTTCAGCCATGCCGGATCGGGGACAAACCCGTTCCCTTCCTGCGGCAGATCAATCCCGGTCTGGCGGCCAAGCCCGAACAGACCGCAGGCATGAACCAGCCCATCCACTCCCAGACGCCGGCCGGTCTGATAGAAGAAGATGTTGCAGGAATGCTCCAGCGCATCGGCCACCGTTTGTGGGCCATGCCCGTCGGATGCCCAACAGCGAAAGGCACTTTTATCGTTAAAAAGAGAACCGGTGCACTCGAAGGCGGTCTCCGGCGCAATCTTGTGTTCCTGCAGCGCCTCGGAGGCCACCACCACCTTAAAAACAGAGCCGGGCGGAACCGCCGAACGGATCGCCCGGTTAAACATCGGCCGCCCCGGAGAATGGAGATATCGCCGCACATCCGTCACACGGTCCGGATCGAGGAAGGCATTAGGATCAATCGTGGGGGAGGAGTTCAAAGCGAGGATCTCCCCGCTCACAGCGTCCATGACAATGATGGCGCCGGTACTGTCTTCTAACAGATGCTGACAGAACTTCTGAAGCCGCCCATCAATGGAAATCTTCAGTTGCCGACCTTGGCAAGGCCGCTGCAGCCCCAGTTGGCGGACCAGTTTCCCCCGGGCATTGACCTCCACCTGAAGCCCTCCGCTGTTCCCCCGCAGCACCTGATCGTACCTCTGCTCAATGCCATCCTTCCCTACCAAATCCCGGAACGAGTAGCCGTAAGGTTTCAGGTTCGTCAACTCTTCCCGCGTGATCAACCCCACGTAGCCGATCACCGGCCCCAAGGCCGACCCGAGCAAGTACCGGCGACGGGGAACCGGACGCACCAGGACCCCCGGCAGATCCCAGCGATTTTCTTCCAATGAGAAAGCAACCTCCGGCGAGAGATCCTGCACGATCGGCACCGGCGCAAACGGCCCTTGGAAACCGCGCTGGTAGGCCTTCTCC
>Ga0209515_10003058_pt1 | contig 24495 bp, 18 predicted proteins | sample Subgroupgradi54m_FD_187454 | JGI IMG/M metagenome (GOLD analysis project Ga0209515, IMG submission 187454) | Subsurface groundwater microbial communities from S. Glens Falls, New York, USA - GMW60B uncontaminated upgradient, 5.4 m (SPAdes)... ... | reverse complement strand
TTCTTCGCCATAATCGTGATGCCGCGCTCGCGCTCCAGCTCGTTGCTGTCCATCGCGCGCTCGGCCACGCGTTCGTTCGCCCTGAACACGCCGCTCTGGTGAAGCAGCGCGTCGACGAGGGTGGTCTTGCCATGATCGACGTGCGCGATGATGGCGACGTTGCGGCGGAGCGGGTTGGCAACGTCCACTTTATCGGGATGAGAAGAAGGCTTTTCTACTGACAAAGACATCCTTCCAGTATACAGGACACGGCTGACATCGGGGCCAGGGCTGATGGCTAAGGGCTGATGGCTGATGGCTGATGGCTGATGGCTGATGGCTGCGAGCTCAGGGCTCGGAGAAGCCGATCACTTGTCCAGGCGCACCAGGATCTCCCGTGCGCGCTGGCCGAACTGCTCGTCGGCGGCGACCTTCTCGGCGTACTGTCGCGCGTCGGTCGTGCGCGACAGGTTGTACGACGCCACGGCGAGGTTGAACCAGGACGTGGCCATCTGTCGCCGTCCGCTGACGATCAACTGCTCGCGTTTCGTAATCTCCCGCGCCTTGCGGTCCTCGGGCTCAGACGAAGATCGGATCGCGGCGATCTGCCCGGTGGAGTCGCGCTCCGCACGCTCGATGCAGGCACAGGTCTCGAGGAGCACGTCCGAGGCCGGCGCCCAACTCCGCTGCTCCGCCAGCACGACGCCGAGATATAAGCTGGTTTCGCAATCATCACGGTTGCGTTGACGCGCCAGGTCGAACTTCGTGCGCGCCACGTCCAGCTTGTGTCGGCGATACGCGATGATGCCGGCGAGCTTCGGCACCTCCGCGTTGATCAGGAGCTTGTCGGCCAGCTCGACGTCCGACCACGCCTCCTCGTACCGCTCGAGCTGGTTCTCGTTCAACGCGCGCCAGTAGCGGGCGTCGGCGAGGTGCCAACGCTCGCCGAGCAGCTGATCCACCGTCGCGATCGCCTCGACGGCCTGGCCGAGGTACGTCAGCGCGCGTACTTTGCCGAGCCGCGCGTCGGCTGCGCTCGGGTCGGCGGCGAGCGTTTCGTCGTACAGCCGTAGCGCCTTCGCAAACTCCTCGGCCGTCATCGCAACGTTCGCCATCGACTGCGTCAGCGACGGCCATCGCGGGCGCCAGGCGTACGCGCGCGCGAACTGCGCGTCCGCCTCGTCGAGCTTCTGCCGGCCGACCTCGACGAGCCCGAACAGGTACGCCGTTTCGGCGAAGCGAGGCTCGGCGACGGTGAGCGCGCGCAGGTTCTCCGACTCGACGCCGCGGCAGGTCGCCTGCTTGAACGCGATCAGCGGCGTGTCGCGGAACGTCGAGACGGCCGCGAAGATGTCAGCCGTCGTGACGTCGCGCGTCTCCAGGGATCCGCACATGAAGGCCGCCCAGGTGTACGCCGACAACTCGTCGACGTCGGCGAAATCGCGCAGGCGCGTGGCGTACGCCTGGCGGTTGGTCCGGAGCACGCGCATCTTGTCGAGGTCGGCGTCGCTGGCCGGCGGACGGCTGACGCCGGCGATCGACACGCCGAGGATGTCCGCGACGTCGAGCGTGCCGGCAATCCACGCAGGGAGGTTCGGTGTGCTGGACGACAGCGCCTTCGCCGCCGCGATGTATCCCTCGTCCGCCATCCCGAGTTCACGCTGCCGCAGCGCGATGAGGCCGGCCGCGCGGATCGCGCCCAGCGTCGCCGACTGGCCGGCGGACGAGATGGAGCGAAGAGCCTCATACTCGCGATAGGCATCGAGCAGGCAGTCGAGGCACCCCGCGCGGACAAGGTGGTCGGCCACGGCAAGCCGCTCCGTAGGCGTCGGCCCGGGAGACGCGACCGCCACCGGTTTCAGGGGCGTCCGCGCGCACGCGGACGAGACGAGAACGACGAGGCAGAGCGACCGGAACAAGAGGGAGCGCATCGAGCTGTTAGACCCCGGCCCGCGCAAGATGGCCATCGCGGTTCAGCATCCTCAAATCCTCAATCCTCAATCCCCAATCCCCAATCAGAAGAGCGGGTGGACCGTCGTGAACAGCGCGAGACCGAGCGTGTAGAAGAGGGCGAAGACCACGACGAGCGCGGTGTAGACATAGCGGTTCCGGATCGATGCGAGCCAGATGAACGCCGGAAACAGCACGGAGCAGTACCGGCCCAGGCCCTCGAATGTGCCGGACGAGAGCGGCACGTACAGGTTCATCAGCATGAACAGGCCGTACGCGGCACCGAACCCCCGCCAGACGAACGGAATCGCCGCCACAAACAACAGCGCCGTCACGCCGTACAACGTGTCGTAGAGCGCCATCGGCCCTGACGCCAGAAAGGCGTACGGGTGTGTCAGCAGTCTGTGCGCCAAGTCAACTGGCGCGGTCCACGGCGCACCGCCCGGATGATAGCCGCTGCCCCATCGGGTCAGCGCAGTGGCCCACAGCAACGGCTGGCCGGTCAGGTCGTAGATGTAGGCGCAATACCCGACAAAGCCGAGCGTCGCCACGACGAGCGCGGCGGCGGCCGCGACGCGATCGCGCACCGTGGGATTCGCCGCGCGCCACGCGATCCAGGCCAGCGCGGGCCACATCATGATGCCGGTCACGCGCGTCGCCGTCGCGATGGCTCCGCACAGCCCGCCGGTCGCCCAGCGCCGCGTTCTGAAGCCATAGAAGCTGAGCAGCGTGAACAGCAGGAACGTACTCTCGGTGTAGACCGCGCCAAAAAAAAACGCGAACGGAAAGATCGCCGTCAGCAGCACGGCGCGCTCGGCTCGGCGCCGCGGCAGATCGAGCGCGGCGAGGCGGTAGAGGACCACCATCGCCAGCGCGAACGACAGCCACGAGACGGCGATGCCGCCCAGGTAGACGTCGCCGGGGGCGCGACCGATCAGACGGCCGGCGTAGCGCATCATCAGCGGGTACACCGGCGCGAACGCAATATTGCTGCGCCCTCCGTCGACGGCGGCAGTCGCGTCGTAGCCCTTGCGCGCGATGTCGAAGTACCAGCCCGAGTCGTGGCGCATGAACGGGTCCCAGAACGGGCTCGGGCGCCCCCACATCGTCGACTGATCCGGCTGCGGACGATCGAGCGGGAACGCGAGGTTCGCGCACAGGGCGAGGAACGACGACAGCAGGCGGAATCCGAGCGCGGCGAGCGCGATGCGGACCTCCGCCGTGTTCATGAACATTGCGGAGTGCGGATTGCGGACTGCGGATTCCGATTGCGGATTCCGGTTGCGGATTCGCATTGTGGATTGGCAGATAAGAATACCCGATTGGGAGACGTGGTCTCCGGCCTCATCCTCAATCAAATCCGCACTCCGCAGTCCACAATCCGCAATGTCAGCGTTAGAATAGGGCCATGCCTCTTTTCGAATACGAATGCCGTGGCTGCGGTCATCGCTTCGAGTACCTGACGCGCGACGGCCAATCGCCGTCGTGCCCGTCGTGCAAGGGCGCGGAGTTGCAAAAGCTGATGTCGGTCTTTGCGGCGCAGTCGAGCACTCCAGCCAAGTCGTTCTCGGATCGGCCGATGAGCGCCTGCGGGTCGTGCGGCGACCCGCGCGGCCCCGGCGCCTGCAGTATGAACTGACGTCCCGATTCGTGCCGCATGTCACCGGGGCATTCTGGTGGGAGCGGTCATCTGCTCGCCGCGGCGGCCGGCGATCCAGAACGACGCGCGCGAGCGGATCGTCGCGCAAGAGATGGCCGGCGGCGATCCGGCCGCCGAGATGACGGGCAGGCCGGCCGGCTGAACGCGTGATTCAGCGCCTGGCCTTCGGTGTCGACTTCCTCGTGCCTGGCGGCCGACCAAACCGGTCAAGGAGGCTGTCAGCAGATTTCAGCGCTTCGCGCACGAGCGCCAGATCGTGGAACCCTATCCGATAAACGGCTTGCGGGCCGGTCTCGCGGCCCGGCGACAGGAGCAGTTCGTGGACTTCGACGCGGAGGGCCTTGGCCAGTCGGCAGAGCGTGTCGACCGTGGGGTTGGCCTTGCCGCGCTCGATCTCACCGATGAACTTGTAGCTCAGGCCGGCGCGCTCGGCGAGTTGCTCTTGCGTGACGCGGTACGCGAGCCGGAGTTCGCGTACCCGTTGGCCCAGTTGTGATCGGATCTCTTCCGTGACCGTCTGCATCCTCGAATTGGATTATGAGGATGCAAATGCGACGATAAACCCTGTATAGGTATAGTCGGTGCCACGTAAATGTTGTACCAACGCGGACGCCGATGTGGTCGCGGCGCGACCGGGCCGAACAGCACCTGACGCACATCAGTGAGGCAGCTTCACCGTTGGACGGCTTGCCGCGTCACGGCACACCTCCGTGACCGACGCACATGCCGGACGCCGACCCGTTGTGCCTTTAAGACATGAACATTCCGCGACAGCGAAGGGTGGCGCGCGACATGGCCGGCTATTCCGCCGCCGAATGCGGGAACCAACCTGCTGCGAGCACGTCCTTCAGAAAGTCGTCGGCTTCGCGTTCGGCGCTTCCGGGTGTCGGGAAGGTCCGAGCGTACATCGGTTCGCCGTCGTAGAGGACGCGCACTTCGTACGCGGCGGCATCAAGGAAATCGCGAACACTTTGAATGTGACACTCCATGTGCCGACGGTGGCCGTGCGTGACACGCCACCGGCGACTGCGCGCGATCACTTCCATGGGCGCGGGAGGCGTTGGAGCAACCAGATCAGATGCTGTGGTGGGTTCGTTGATCTGGGCGTCGTGTTCGAACAGGCGGCAGCACGCCGCGCACATCCCCGTCGACGTGAGGGGGAGCCCTTGCCGCGATTCGCGCAGCACGCGCCCGCACCAGCCGCATACGAGGCGAAGGATCGCCGCCCCGTCCGTCGGTCCATGATCCATGACCGCCAAATGATAGCACTTATACGTGGCGTACACCAGGGCTCGTCTGTGATGTCACCAGGCTCTCTGTGATGTATAGGTTCTAGTTGAGTCTTGCGACGATGGCAACCCTCAGGTGCGCCCCACATGAGTTCAGACGAGCGCGAGCGGACGAATCGGCGATCCCGTCGCGCCGCGGAACTTCAGCGGGATGCCGACGAAACAGAACTCGTACTGCTTCGCCGCCGCCAGTTCCTCGAGGTTGAGGTTCTCGATGATGTGGATGCCGTGCGTGACGAGCAGGTGCGCGTGGCCGAAGAGCGCCATGTTCGTATCGGGGTCGCGCTCGAGCATCGCATCCCACGCCATGTTGTCGGCGCCGACGGCCGACACGCGCTGATCGGCCGCCCAGATGTTCCCTGACTTCGACACGCCGGCGGCGTTCAAGTACGTCGCTTCATCCGTCCACGACGAGGCGTAGCCGGTCCGCACGAGCAGCACATCGCCAGGTTGGACGACGATGGCCGCCGCGCGCGCGACAGCGATGAGATCGTCAGCCGTGACGGCGTAGTGCTGTGGGAGCTGCGCGACACCTTTCATTCCAGCCACGTCGAGCAGCACACCGCGTCCAAGCAGCGGTCGCATGGTTTCGGCGCCGAGCTCGAGGTAGCCGTCGGTCCGCTCGACATCGTCCACCTTCACGCCGCCGTAGAACGTCATGTCGCACGCCTGATGGCAGAGCGCGTCGATGTGCGTGCCGCTGTGCTCCATCATCGTCAGGATCCCTGATGCGCCGGAGCGGGGGCCGTGCTGATCCGGACGATAGGAGTCGCGATGACGGCGGTGCAGCCCGTAAAAATATCCCGGCTTGTGCGCGGGATGTACGGGCATTCCGGCGAATCGAGGCTGTTCCAGATCGAAGATGCGAGCGCGGGTGAGCTGTTCGACGAGGCTCATAGTTTCTCTGTCACCACATCGTCCGCGCGGGATAGCGGGCGACGATGGGATCGGGCGTCAGGATCGTCATGCCGTGGACGATGGCTTGCGCAACGAGAAGGCGATCGAACGGATCGCCGTGAAGCGCCGGCAACTTCGTGACATGAAGGGCCGATTCTTCGTCGACGGCGAGCGACATCAAGCCCCGACGCTCGCGCTCCGCGTTGACGAGTGTCTGGGGCGATACCGGAAGGGGCAGTCGGCCCTGCGAGTACTTGATCGCGATCTCCCAGGTGGACGCCGCGCTCAGGTACACCTCGTTGTCCGGTGATTGATACGCCGCAGCGACAGCCGGCGGAAGGGCGCGCCCTCCGCCGGCAATCCACAGGAACGTGCAGGTATCGAGCAGTAACTTCACTGCTTTCGCCGCTGAGGCGCCTTCGCCCCGTACGTTGCACGGCTCTCAGCCACTCGCGACGGCTTCTTCGTTTCCGGAAAGACAGGGCCGTTGTAGAACTCGTCGAGCCAGTCGTCAGGCATCGGTTCGAAGAACGAATCTGGCACCGCAAAGGTGTAGGCGCCGCGACCGAGCGGACGCGGCTCGGTCCGCTTCTGCTCGACGGCCCGCAGCTCGGCGATGGGGCGGTTACGCTTGCAGATGACGACGGTTTCACCGCCCGCAACGGCGTCGAGGTACTCCGAGAGCTTGGCCTTGGCCTCGTGAATGTTGATCACGATCATAGTCATGATTATGACTATTTATATCAGTCAAATCAAGGACCGCAACCGAGCCTCACCGCCTGACCAGCCTGAGCACCGCCGCCCGCTCGCCGACGCCCAGGTCGGTCAGCGCCACGCCTTGTTCAAGAGCAACTCTTCGATGCGATAGGCGTGGAAGAAATCGTGAAGCGCGAGATGCCGAAACATGATGTACACCGAGTAGTGGCTGTACTCGCCGTGCTCGGCCGTCCGACCCCAATCGCGCGGCGAAAGTTGCCGAAGCCGCTGGACCAGCCGGCGGCGATCGTCGACGTATTGGCGAAGGGCATCGTCCAAATCCATCCTCAGCAGTCGATCATCGGGGTCGCTCTGGCCTGGATCGTAAGGCGTGATGACCGGCGCCGGTGACGCGAGAACGTGGGCGAGCCGATCGAAAAACAGTCGGTGAACAACCGCGAGATGGCACGCATGCTCGTGGGCTGACCATTTCTTCGGCGCTGGACGCCGTTTGAGCACGGCGGGCCGAACCTCCTGCACGAGAGGCACGACAATGTCCGGAGCCCGCTCGAGCGCGTCAACGACGGTCGCTGTTGTATCCATGAATTGCTCGTCGTTCCATTCTGACTCACATGTACGCGTGTTCCATGTCGCTCGCAAACAACGTCAGAGCGGCGCTTCCCATCGACCCGTCTCAGCGGACCGGAACACCGCGTCGATGCACGCCATGTTGGCGACGGCGTCCTCGAGCGGCGACGGCACGCTGCGTCCTTCGAGAATCGCGTGCGAGAAGAGATCCCCTTGAATGGTGTACTGATCGCAGATCGAGAACTCGATGGTCTCGATGCCCGCGCCCTGGTCCACGAGCAACCGGCACGGGCGATCCGGCGGCGCGTTGAACGGAATCTCGAGTTCCAGACGGCCACGGGTGCCGAAGATGTGCAGCCGTTGAAACGGCACCAGCTGCGTGCTGCAGGTCCCGGCCAGGTGGCCGCCGCCGAAGTCGAACAGCAGCGACGCCAGACGATCCACCTTCAGCGTTGGGTCCTTCTCCAACAGGCCCATGACGCGATCCGGCTCCCGGTCGAAGATGAACCGGCCGGTGTTGATCAAATAGCAGCCGATGTCCATCAGGCCGCCGCCGCCGAACTCCGGGATGTTGCGAATGTTCGAAGGGTCGTCGTTGAAGTAGCTGAAATGCCCGAGCACCGACCGAAGGTCGCCGATCCGCCCCTCGCGCACCATCGCGCGGGCGGTCACCCACTGCGGATGCGTCCGGATCATGAACGCCTCCTGAATCTGCACACCGGTGCGGTTGCGCACGTCGAGCAGCCGTCGCGCGTCCGCGGCGGTCAACGCAATCGGCTTCTCGCAGAGCACATGCTTGCCGGCCTCCGCCGCGCGGATCGTCCAAGGCACGTGCAAGTGATTGGGGAGCGGGTTGTAAACGGCATCGACGTCCGGGTCGGCGAGCAGCTCTTCGTACGACGCGTAGGCGGTCGCGATCCCGAACGTCGCGGCCGCCTCGTCTGCCTTCGCCCGGTCGCGGGAGGCGATCGCGGTGACCTCCGACCACCGGCCGCACTGCATCGCCGGAATGACCGAGCGGGTTGCAATCTTCGCGACGCCCAGCACACCCCATCGCAGTTTGTTCATCGTCGTGCGCCATCGGGCGCTTCTCCGGTCATCTCCCAGTACACGAGGGACGCAGGAATCAGCCCGATCGCATTGAATTCGTCCATGAAGCGCTTGATGGTGAAGCCATCGCCGAGCTGACGCTTCCGTGCGGCGAGGATCCGTTCGATCTGAATCTTGCCGATGATGTAACTCGTACCGTACGCGGGCTGCTGAAGATACAGATGCTGCTCGGTGCGCACGGTATTGGCGTCCAGGCGCAGCCACCCGCGCGGCGTGTTGGCCGCCGCAAATCGCGCGGCCTGCTCCAACGTCAGCTCGTTCGCGTGCATCTTGAGGTCCCCGAGCGCCCGTGCCGCCCGCTGGCCGAGGAGGACGTAGATCAGCTCGCGCGACCGCGGCCGCGCGTCGAACATCCCGGCCTGCAGCATCATTTCCTCCCAGCCGGTCGCGTGTCCCTCGGTGCGCGTGATGAAGATGTTGTAGAGCAGCGCGCCGCGCCGGATGGGGTTCGCGTGCGGGTCGTTCACCATCTGCGCCAAGTCGAACCAGTGATAGTCGTGCGTGCGCATGATCTGACGGTCGCGGTAGTCCACTTCGGCGAAGAACTCGCGGGCGCCTGGGCTGAAGGTGCCGATCCGCGTGCGCAGCGCCGGTTCCATGTAGTCCCGGACCGTCATGATGTCGTGATCCTCGAGGAAGGACATGTACTGCGTCACCGACTCGCTGAAGCGCCGGTTGAAATCGTCCGCGTTCGCGATCGGCACCTGCGGCGGCAGCGCGGCGTGGCGCCGCTCCTCCAGCGCGAGGAACGCATGCGACCGCGCGAGCTCGCGTTCCATGATCGTGACCTCGTCCTGCCACGTGTACGGCACGAGCTGGACGTTCTTCAGATACCAGTTGTAGTTCTCCACGCCCACACCGGAGGGCGCGCGCTTCGACGGCGCCTGCGCGTCGAGCCACGCTGCGAAAGCGTCGGTGGCTTCCTTCGCGCGTTGCACGTCCGCTTTCAGCGCGCCCGGCCCGTCGGCGACACGCGATGACAGGCGATCGAGATCGGCGCTCTGCTGCTTGATGCTCCTCGCGCCCCACGTCCAGAGATCGGCTTGGTCGCCGACGAGGTTCCGCTTCGCCTGTTCGAGCAGCTTCGGGATTGAAACGATGCCGGCGTCGAGCCGCGCGGCGCTCGCCGCGTTCAGCGGAAATTCGTAGGTCCAGAGCTCGATGGCGCCGAACGCGAAGTGGCCCTCGCGCGCCGGCTGATCGCTCTGCGCCGGAAAGATGTTGACGTAGAACGCCGGATTGTTGGCCCACGGCCGAAGCACCCGGTGATCGAAGTCGAGCCCGTTCATCTCGGCCCGCACGATGTGCCAGTCCACCTGTTGACTGACAGGCCACGCGCTCGGGTCGATGCCGGCCAACCGGCGCTGATACGCGGCCAGCTCGCGTTGCTGCGCCGCCATGGCGCTCGCGGTGTAATCGGGCACGCCGTCCACGAGCTTCGGCGTCTGGAACGCGCGCCAGTCGGCAAACAGGGACACGAGATCCGCGTGCCGGCCACCCTGTGCGGCAACCGACGGACCGCCGGCGACGGTGAAGAACGCCATCAGGGTCGCCGATGCCATCACACATGCGGGTTTCATACGCCGCATCATCACATGGCGTTCTCGCCGCGCCAAGTGTATAAGGAGTTATGAAGCGACTCGCAGTCGTCACGTTGATCTTCCTCGCAGCCATCGCGGTAGGCCCGGTCTTTTCGCAGTCCTTCACGACCGAGGTTTTTTCGGGCCTTCATGCACGGTCGATCGGGCCCGCCGTCACGTCCGGACGCATCATGACCATCGCCGTGGATCCGTCAAACAACGCGGTCTTCTACGTCGGCGCTGCATCGGGCGGCGTCTGGAAGACCGTGAACGGCGGCGCCACGTGGCAACCGGTGTTCGACACACAAGGGTCGTTCTCGATCGGATGGATCACGATCGACGCAAAGCGTCCGAACATCGTCTGGGTCGGGACCGGCGAACGCAACTCGCAGCGATCGGTCGCGTACGGCGACGGCGTCTACAAGAGCGACGATGGCGGACGATCGTGGACAAATGTCGGGCTCAAGACCTCCGAGCACATCGGACGCATCGTCATCAATCCTAAGGACAGCGACACGGTGTACGTGGCCGCCCAGGGCCCGCTATGGGCGGCAGGCGGCGATCGCGGGCTCTACAAGACGACCGACGGCGGGAACACGTGGGCCCAGGTCCTGAAGATCTCGGAGCACACGGGCGTGACCGACGTGGTGGTCGATCCACGGAATCCCGACGTGATCGTCGCCGCCGCCTATCAACGCCGCCGGCATTTCTTCACGTTGATCGACGGCGGCCCGGAGAGCGCGATCCATCGCAGTACCGACGGCGGCAAGACGTGGAAGAAGGTGACGACGGGGCTACCGGACGAGCCACTGGGGCGGATCGGCCTGGCGATCTCGCCAGTGAACCCCGACGTGCTCTACGCCAACGTCGAGGCGGCGGACCGCAAGGGCGGGATCTACCGCTCGTCCGACAACGGCGTAACGTGGGAAAAGCGTAGCGACTACAACCAGGGAGCCATGTACTACGGCGACGTCTTCGCCGACCCCGTGAACGTCGATCGCGTGTACATCCCTGACGTCGTGTTTCAGGTGTCGGACGACGGTGGCACGACGCTGCGCTCGCTCGGGACGCGCAACATGCACGTCGACAATCACGTCGTCTGGGTCGATCCGGCGAACACGAATCACTTGCTGGTCGGAAACGACGGCGGGTTGTATCGCTCGTGGGATCGCGGCGCGCACTGGATCTTCTTCGAGAACCTCCCGCTGCCGCAGTTCTACGACGTCGACGTCGACAACGCGGCCCCCTTTTACAACGTCTATGGCGGGACGCAAGACAACTACTCTCTCGGCGGACCGGCGCGGACGCGATCGGAGCACGGCATTCTGAACGAGGACTGGTTCGTCACGCAGGGGGGCGACGGCTTCGTGTCGCGCGTGGATCCGGAAGATCCCACCACCATCTACGCGGAGCTTCAGCATGGCGTCATCGTCCGCTACGACAAGCGGACAGGTGAGCGTATCGGCATTCAGCCGCAGGAGGAGAAGGGCGGAACGCCTTTCCGCTGGAACTGGGATGCGCCGTTCATCATCTCGCCGCATGAGCACACGCGGCTGTATTTCGGCTCGCAGTTCCTGTACCGCTCCGACGACAAGGGCAACACCTGGAAGATCATCTCGCCCGATCTGACCCGCCAGCTCGATCGCAACACGTTGCCCGTCATGGGCAAAGTCTGGGGACCCGACGCGGTGGCGAAGAACACGTCGACGGCTCTGTACGGAAATCTGTCGGCGGTTGCCGAGAGTCCGATGAAGGAAGGACTGCTGTACGTCGGGACCGACGATGGCCTGATCCAGGTGAGCGAGGACGGCGGCGGCCGATGGCGCAGGATCGACAAGTTGCCGGGCGTACCGACCGATGCGTATGTTGCTCGGATCCGGGCGTCGCAGCACGACGCCGCCACGGTGTATGTGGCCTCAGAGAATCACCAGAACGGCGACTTCGCGCCGTATCTGCTGAGGAGCGCCGATCGCGGGCGCACGTGGAAATCAATCAATGGTGATCTGCCTTCGCGAGGCTCGACGTACGCGATTGCCGAGGATCATGTCGACCCGAATCTGCTGTTCGCCGGAACAGAATTCGCCGCCTACTGGAGCAAGGACGGCGGCCAGCACTGGCTCAAGATCGGCGGGGTTCCGACGATCGCGGTGCGTGAGATCGCCATCCAGAAGCGTGAGAACGATCTGGTGCTCGCCACGTTCGGCCGCGGTATCTACATCGTCGACGACTATTCGCCGGTCCGCGTCGCAACGCCGGCCGTTCTGACAACGGCCGCGACGCTGTATCCGGTCAGAGACGCGGTGCTCTACGTCCCGACGCTGCGGTACGGGTTGCCTGGGAAGGCGTTTCAAGGCGAGATGTTCTACACGGCTGAAAACCCTCCGTACGGCGCCGCACTGACGTATCACCTCAAAGACGGGATCAAGACGCTGAAACAAAAGCGGCTGGACGCCGAGAAAGCCGGGGAGGCTGCCGGCAAGCCGATCCAGTACCCGTCCGCCGACGAGCTGCGCGCCGAGGCGGACGAAGAGCCGCCGGCGATCCTGCTGACCGTCAGCGGATCTGCGAGCGCACCGATTCGGGTGGTCACCGGGCCGATCACGAAGGGGCTGCAGCGCGTCGCGTGGGATCTCCGTGCGCCGGCGCATCAACTGCCCCCCAATCGCCCGCGCGGCGAGGTGGACGAGCTGTTTGGCGATCCGCTCGTGGGTCCGTACGTCCTGCCGGGCACGTACACCGTCACCCTGTCGCAGCGCGTCGGCGGCGTCGTCACGCAGCTTGCCGGCCCGGTGACGTTCCAGGTCGTCATGGACGCGCAAGGCGCGCATACGATGGCCGACCAATCGGCGCGGTGGCAGTTCCAGGAGAAGCTGCAGGCGCTCAGACGCGACATCGCGGGATCGCTGGAACTGGCCAACAGCACGAACACACGGCTCGAGGCAATCAGGAAAGCGCTCGACGCGACACCCGCCGCGCCACGCCCGCTGCACGATCAGGCGCGCGCTCTTCAACGTCGGCTCAGCGGAATCCTCGTGGAGCTCCAAGGCGATCGCCGGCTCGGGGCGCGCAGCGTCCCGACGCCCGTGGCGATATCCGAGCGGGCGAACACCATCAGCAGCGAGTTGAATCGCACGCTGGGGCGGCCGACGACGACGCACGAGCAGCAGTTTCAGATCGCGTCGGAGCTGTTCGTCGCGCAGCGGTCGGCGCTCAAAGGTCTCCTCGAGGCCGACGTGTCCGCGATTGAGAAGGAGATGGAGCGAGTCGGCGCGCCGCATACGCCGGGTCGCGTCCAGAGGAACCCGTGAGGCGCTGGTCTCAGCGCGCGATCGCGCTCAGCCCCTACTTCTGAACGGGTCGCGGGAGCTTCCGATCGGCCATCGCCGATTGGTACGCGAACGTGGCCATGACGATGGCGGCCTGGCGGATGTCGTTCACGTCGAGGCGATCCACCGTGTCCATGTTCGTGTGATGCGTGCGGATGTCGTAGTTGCCGTAGTCCTGAATCGGGTTGAAACCAGGAACGCCGGCATCGATGAAGCTCAGATGATCGGTGGAGCCGACCGGTTCGCCGACGTTGCGGCGCGCGCCAAGGCTCTTCAACGGCTCGAGCCAGCTGTCGAAGATCGGCCGGACCTCTTCCTGGTTCTGCAGGAACCAGCCGTAGATCTTGCCGGTGCCGTTGTCGACGTTGTAGTAGACGTCGAATTTCTCGCGCGTGGCGGCGTTCGCCGGGCCCGCGAGATGTTCCGTGACCCAGGCCTTCGACCCGAGCAGCCCCTGCTCTTCGCCGCCCCACAGCGCGACGCGGATCGTCCGCCGCGGACGCGCGCCGATCGCCTTCAGGATCCGCATCGCCTCCATCACCGTCGTCGATCCGTCCGCGTTGTCGGTGGCGCCGACGCCGGTGTGCCACGAGTCGAGGTGGCCGCCGATCATCACGACCTCGTCTTTCAGCACGGGATCGGTCCCTGGCAGCTCTGCGATCACGTTGTATGCGTGGCCACCGTCGGCATCGTAAAACGTCGTCTGCACGTTGACGCGCAGCCTCACCGGAATGTTCTGCTGCAAGTAGCGCGCGATCAGGTTGTAGTGCTCGGCGCTCAGCGTCACCGACGGCACCGCGCCCGGCCCGCCGTCGCGGCCGGTGACGAACACCGTCCCGTGCTCGCCGATGCTCGGCTTCAGGATCAGCGCGGCGCCGGCGGCCTTCAGCGCCTCGGTGACGCGCTGATTCCGCTGCTGCGTCGTCTCCGGCGTGGCCGCCCCCCCGGGGCCACCCGCTCGCGCTGAGCCAGTCGAACCGCGACCGACACTGGTCGCGTACGCCGCCGACATCGGCACGTAGTCCGGATCGCTCGGCTGCGGCCGATCCTTCCGCACAAAGGTCGTCAGGATCGGTTGCGTCATGACGATCGCGCCCTTCAGCTGCGGCGCCATCCCTGTCAGCTCTTCAAGCGTCTTGCCTCCGATGAACACCGGCGCCGCCACGATCTCACCGCTCGTCGACGCCGACCAGCCGTCCGCGTAGCCGATGAGCGGCAAATACCGCGGCTCCATCATTTCGATTGTCAGCTTCTCGAGCGTCCACCCGCGCCCGAACGTCCACGGTTCGAGCCGCGCATTTTGCAGCCCGTACGACGCCAGCCGATCGCGCGCCCACTCGGCCGCGCGCTTGTGCGCCGGCGACGCCGTCAGCCGCGGGCCGATGTTGACCGTCAGCATGTCGAACACGGGCGCCACCTGCGAATGCTCGAGACCTTCGGTGCGGATGCGGGCCAGCACGTCGCGGTCGGACTGCGCGGCGACGACCGCCGAAAACAGGAGCGCCAGAAGGGTGATTCTTGTCATGGCTAATGGCTGATGGCTGATGGCAAATGGTCCATGGCTAATGGTCCGGAGACGGTGCAGATTCTGCCACGAATCACCAGGTCAGTCTAAGAAAGTCGAGGGATTTGGAACGGCCCGATCTTTGAACGACAACCAACCATGCCATCGAGAATCATCTCCGAGCGCGCCTTCGAATTCGCCTGCCGGATCGTGAAGCTGTGCGAGCGGCTTTGGAAAGGGGGGCCGGCGGCGAGAAAGATCGCCGACCAATTGTTCAACAGCGGTACCTCGATCGGCGCGAACGCCGCGGAGGCTGAGGGCGGCCAGACGAAACCGGATTTCATTGCGAAACTCGCCATTTCGCGGAAAGAGAGCTGGGAGACGATTCGCGTGGGAGTTGGACGAGGCGCAGCAACTCAAAGCGATGATCACGCAAGCGATCAAAACGGGCCAGAGTTCCAACTGGCGCGGCGGCTCGTGAGCATCTGCCGCGCCCCATCTTCCATGGACCCTATGCCATCAGCCATCAGCCATCAGCCATTAGCCATTATTAGCCATCAGCCATTGACGCCGAAGGCTCAAGCCTTTTCCTGAGCCGGAGTCATCCTGCGAGGAGTCTTCACTCTGCCGAGCAGGTTTCGCCACGCCTGGTTGAGCGACGTCTGCTCCAGCGCGTCGAACTTCACGTACGCGACCGGCACGAGCAGCAGCGTCAGGAACAGGCAGAGCGACTGGCCGCCGATGACGGTGACCGCGATCGCGGCGCGGCCCGTGCCGCCGATGCCGATCCCGAGGGCGGTGGGGATCAGGCCCGCGATGATCGCGAAGGTCGTCATGAGAATCGGCCGCAGGCGCGTGCGGCACGCCTCCACGATCGCCTCGCGCAGCGGCATCCCTTCCGCCCGGAGCGTGTTCGCGTAGTCCACCTGCAGGATCGAATTCTTCTTCACGATCCCGAGCAGCAGGAGCATGCCGAGCGCGCTCCAGAGATTCAGCGTCCGGCCGGTCATCCACAGCGTGAACAGCGCGAACGGCACCGCGATCGGCAGCACGAGCATGATGACGATCGGCTGGATGAAGCTCTCGAACTGCGACGCGAGCACCATGTAGACGAAGATCATCGCGAGACCGATGGCCATCATCAGGTTGGTCGTCGTCTCGTCGAGAATCTTCGACTGTCCCTGCAGCCGGAAGGACATGTCCGGCGGCATGTTCAACCCGGCGAACATCTTTCGGATGTCGTTGGCCGCTTCGTCGAGCGCATGGCCCGGCGCCATGTCGGCCTGGAGACTCACCGTGAACTGCCGGTTCGAGCGTTGAAGCGCGCTCGGCCCGAGGCCCCGCTCGAGCCGCGCAATGTTGTCGATGCGAACCGGTCCGTTCGCTGACGGCACGGTGAGCCGGCCGATCTGCTCGATGTCGCGCCGCTGATTCTCGAGCACGCGGACTTTCACCGGATAGCGCTCCGCCCCCTCGCGGAAGTTGGAGATCTGGTCGTCGCCCGAGACCGCCAGCCGCAGCGTATTGCCCACGGTCGCCATGCGGACGCCCAGATCGGCGGCGCGCTTGCGGTCGACGACGACGTGGATCTCGGGGTTCGACATGCTGAGCTGGATCTTCGCCTCGCCGATGCTGGGCAGTTTCTGCGCCGCCGCGAGCGCCTTCATCGAGTACTCGCCCAGCTGATTCAGGTCTGGTCCGAGGATGTTCGCGGAGATGGCGAAACCGCCGGCACCCTCGCCGCTGCCCAGAGCGTTGCGCGCCGAAATGGTCGGCCGGTAGGCCGGATGCGCCGCGAGGCGCCGCCGCATCTCGGTGATCATCTGCGCCTGCGTGGTCGTGCGCTCGCCAATCGGCATGGCCAGGCAGAGGAAGTGCATGTGTGTCGAGGTGGCCCCTCCGCCGGGATTGATCACGCCGATCGACGGGACGATCTGCGCCACACCGTCGATCCCGCTCAACTCCTTGAGGAGCTGCAATCCGTTCTCCGTGGTACCGGCGAGCGACGTCCCTTCGGGCATGTCGAGGTGGATTGTCCACTCGCCCATGTCCTCGTTCGGCACGAATTCGCGGCCGACCATCCGGTTCAGCGGAAACGTCATCAGAAACGTCACGACCGACACGCCGATGATGATCCGGGGATGATCGATCGCCCAGGTCACCCGCCGCGTGTACCAGTGGTCGAGCCAGTGGAAGAAGCCCTGTTCTTTCGTTTTGTGGTCCGCTTCGGCGTCCGCCAGCTTCAGGAACCTCGAGCTCAGCATCGGCGTCAGCGTGAAGCTGACGAGCATGGACACCAGAATCGCGAACGCCATCGTCAGACCGAAGGGGTTGATGAACCGGCGCGCGTAGCCGGTCATGAACGCGATCGGCAGAAAAATGACGACGAGCGAGAGCGTCGTGGCCATGACGGCCAGCGCGACTTCACGCGTGCCCTGGATGGCGGCCTCGTAGGGCGTCACGCCCTTCTCCTCGATGTACCGGAAGATGTTCTCCAGCACGACGATCGCATCGTCGATGACGATGCCGACGGCGAGCGTGATGCCGAGCAGCGTCATGTTGTTCAGCGTGAACCCCATCAACCGCATCAGCGTGAACGAGGAGACGATCGATGCCGGAATCGCCAGCGACGCGATGATCACCGCACGGATGTTCCGGATGAAGAACATCACGACGAACGCCGCAAAGAGACTGCCGAACAGCAGATGTTCCTCGAGCGACGCGACCGAGGCGTAGATGAACTTGGAGTCGTCACGGACGACGGTGAGCTTGACCGCCTTCGGCAATGTTCGCTGCAGCGTCTCGAGCTTGCGGCGAACACCTTCGATGACCGCCACGGTGTTCTCGCCCATCGCGCGCCGAACGTCGAGGACGACCGCTGGCGCCTCGCCGATCCAGGCGGCCGTCATCGGCCGCTGGAACGTGTCTTCCGCGTACCCGACGTCCGACACGCGAATCGGCGTGCCATTTTTCGTCGCGACCACGATGTTGTTGAAATCCTCGGTGGCATCGACGCGACCGAGCGTGCGCAGCAGCAGCTGGCCGTTGCCCTGCTCGACCGCCCCGCCGGGAATCTCGACGTTCTCAGTCACCAGCGCATCGCTCACCTGGGCCAGCGACAGACCGTAGGCGTTCAGCTTCTGAATGTCGACCACCACGTGGATCTCGCGGGCGCGGCCGCCGCCCATGCTCACCTGGCCGACGCCGTCCGCCGTCTGGATCACGCGCGTGATCTGCTTGTCCGCGATTTCCGTCAGCGTCCGGAGGCTCATCGAGTCGGAGGACACGACGATCGACATCACCGGGTCGGAATCGGGATCGACCTTCGTGATCACGGGCGGCAGGAGCTGCGGCGGCACCACCTTCATCGCGCTCGCGACCTTCTCGCGCACGTCATTCGCCGCGTCGCTGAGATCGCGCTCGAGCACGAACCGGACGGTGATCGTCGCGCTGCCCTCATTCATGCGCGCCGAGATTTCGTCGATGCCGGCGATACCGCTCAGCGTCTGCTCCATCGGCTCGACGACCGAGGTCGCCATCTCGTCGGGGCTGGTCCCCGGCAGCGAGAGCTGGATGTTGACGGTCGCCGGGTCGGCTTTCGGAAAGAGATCGACGCCGAGATCGCGGAACGAAAAGATCCCGAGCACCACGAACACCATCACGAGCATCGTGGCGAACACCGGACGCTTGACACAGAGTTCAGATAGCATATGAATTTGGTGATCTGGTCATCTCGTTATCTGGTCATTTGGTGATCCGGAATTGAATGACCAGATAACCAGATGAAGAATTGACCACATTCACTATTCCGTTTTTCGCCCGATCGTGACCCTGGCCCCGTCGACCAGCTTGTCGACGTCGGCGGCGACGATCTGTTCGCCGGCCGTCACGCCCGTGAGAACCTCAATCCGCTCGCCGAGGCGATCGCCCACCTTCAGTTCGCGGACGGCGAGCGTGTCGCCGTTCACGACGAACGCACGGTTCACGCCGTAGCGGTACTGCAGCGCGCTGAACGGCAGCGTCAGGACGTTGTCCACCTTGCCGCTCTCGACGTGCACGCGGGCGAACGTGCCGGGCTTCAGCCGCGCGTCGGTGTTCGGCACCAGCGCTTCGAAGGGAAACGCGCGCGTCGAGGTGTTGACCGCAGGGCTGATGCGCGAGACCTTGCCGGTGAACGTCTGATCCGGATAGGCGTCCACGTGCAGCTGCACCGGCTGCCCCACCTTGATCCACGGCGCCATCCGTTCGGGAATCTCGGCGATCACTTTCAGCGGGTCGACCCGCACGACCGCCATGACCGGCATCTGCGTCTTGACCAGCTCGCCGAGGTTGACGAGGCGCTTCTCGACGTAGCCGTCGAACGGCGCGCGAATGTCGGTGTCGCGCAGCTGCCGGTCGGCGAGCTTCATGCTCGCTTCCGATGCCTGGATGCTGGCGCGCAGGTTCTTGGCGTTCTGCAGCGACAAGTCGTAGCTCGCCTGCTTCGACTGGAGCGCCGTCCCGGCATCGTCGAGCGTCTGTTGCGGAACGAGCATGCGCCTGAAGAGCTCGTTTGCTCGATCGAACGCTTGTTTGGCCTGCGCGAGATCCGCCGCGGCCTTCTGAACGTCGGGCGTCTTCTCGATCGCCGGCAGGTGTTGCGGGTCGGGAGCGCCGAGCTGCGCCAGCGCGCGCTCGAGCGTCGCCTTCTGCTGATCGAAGTTGTATTGCTGTTTCTCGTGGTCGACCTGGATCAGCGGCTGCCCCGCCGTGACCCGATCGCCGAGATCGGCGAGGATCCGGCTCACTTTCCCGTCCGCTTCGGACGAGATCGTGACCTGGTCCACGGCGGCCAGCGTGCCGACGAGTTCGACCGCGCGTGTGACGGTCTCCTGTCGCACGACTTCGACCTTGACGGACTTGGCGGACGTCTCGCGCCCGCGCGCCTGCGCCGTTTCGGTCTTCGAACAACCGGCCGCCGTCAGCGATCCGGCAACCATGAGCGCGGTGACGGCTGACGTGCGGAACGACCGCCTGCTGACAAACATTGAAGGCATAGAAAACTGGCACAGCCTCGAAGGCAGCAACCTCAAAAAGTATACGACGGCCGGCTCACTCGCCACTTCTTGTAAAGAATTGTCTCGCTACGACTTCCATGGTGAATCATCGGCGCAGGATGAATTCGCGAATCAGATTGACGCCTGCCCGCGACGTCAGCGCGAGACCACCGAAGCGGAGGCCATCCTTGTAGGTGTAGCCCTCCGGATACCACGCCATCATGCCGATTCCGCCGACGGTGTAACTCGCGAGGAGGGGCGCCGACAGGACACGGTCGCCATTCGTGCGGCGTGAGGTCACGGCCTGGAGCAGCGCGTCGCCGGCACGCGGCAGGAAGCCGTGCTTCGTGCTCTTGTGGAACCGGCTGTCGACCGCCAGGGCTTCGGACAGCCCGTAGGCCACCGACTCCTGGATCACGCTTTGCCCCATGAGCGACGCGTATCGCTTACCGAACCCCTGGCCTCCGTGCCCCCATGCCGTCGGCGTGTCGCTGGCCTGCGAGATGCCGGCCAACCCGATGGTCTCGATCAGAACGACCGGTCCAGCGGCATCGAGGACGAAGTTCTTGAAGCGTTCCGAACCGGCAGGTCGCACAGGGTCGGATGGACCCGGGGCTGGGCCGGTCTGAGCCCACGCGTGCGACGAGAAGAACAGCAGGGTCACGATCCAGAAACCGACGACGACTGCGGTGCGTGGTATTCGGGTCGGGCTCATGGCGTGTCCCTCCATGCCATCGACTGAAGCGACGGCTTCGTCAGGTTGATCAAAGTTGCATCCTCCGGAGTCGCAGGGCGTTTCCGATGACCGACAGGGAGCTCATCGTCATCGCCGCGCTGGCCCAGATGGGGCTGATGAGCAGGCCGGCAATCGGAAACAGGACGCCGGCGGCGATCGGCACGCCCAGCGTGTTGTAGACGAAGGCCAGAAACAGGTTCTGGCGGATGTTTCTCACCGTGGCCCTCGAGAGACGGCGGGCGCGGACGATGCCGCGCAGGTCGCCTTTCACGAGCGTGATGCCGGCGCTCTGGATGGCGACGTCGGTCCCGGTGCCCATCGCGATGCCGACGGTCGCCTGCGCCAGCGCGGGCGCGTCGTTGATGCCGTCGCCGGCCATCGCGACCAGTCGCCCGGCCCGCTGCAACTCCTCGACAACCGCGCGCTTGTCGCTCGGCATCACCTCCGCGCGCACGTCGTCGATCCCGAGCTGCCGCGCGATCGCTTCGGCCGTGACGCGGTTGTCGCCGGTCAGCATGATCACGGTGACGCGCTCGGCCTTCAGCGCGCGGATCGCCTCCGTCGCCGACGGCCGGATCGGGTCCGCCACCGCGATCATGCCGGCCAGCGCGCCGTCGACCGCGACCAGCAGCACCGTCTGTCCATCGCGGCGGCGCGAATCCGCGCGTTCCGTGAGAGACCCCGCGTCGATACCGCGCGAGCGCATCATCTCGGCGTTACCGAGTTCGACCTGACAGCCGTCAACGCGGCCGCTGACACCTTTCCCTGTCGTCGATCGAAAATCCGTCACCGAGGGAATCACGAGCTGCCGCACGCCCGCTTCGTGGGCGACGGCAGCCGCGAGCGGATGCTCGCTGCCCCGCTCGACCGCGGCAGCCAGCCGCAGAACCGCGTCCTCGGTCCATGCACCCGCGACGTCGATCGCGGTGAGGCGCGGGCGCCCCTCGGTCAGCGTCCCGGTCTTGTCGACGACCAGCGTGTCCACACGCGACAGGAGTTCGAGCGCTTCAGCGTTCTTGATCAGCACGCCCTCATGTGCACCCCGTCCGGTACCCACCATGATCGCCATCGGGGTCGCCAGGCCGAGCGCGCACGGGCACGCGATGATCAGCACCGCCACGGCGCTGACGAGCGCGTGCGCGAAGCGCGGCTCGGGACCGAATGCGGCCCACGCGGCGAACGTGATCACCGCAGCCAGAACGACCGCCGGCACGAAGAACGCGGCGGCGCGATCGGCCAGCCGCTGAATCGGCGCGCGCGTGCGCTGCGCCTCGGCCACCATCCGGACGATCTGCGCGAGCAGCGTCTCGCTGCCGACGCGCTCGGCGCGCAGTGTGATCGTGCCGTTGACGGCGATCGTCGCGCCAATCACGCGGTCGCCAGCACGTTTGTCCACGGGGATCGACTCGCCGGTCACCATCGATTCGTCCACAGCCGCTCCGCCATCGACGACGAGGCCGTCGACCGGAATCTTTTCACCGGGACGAACGCGGAGCACGTCGCCCACCTGCACCTGATCGAGCGGCACGTCATCTTCCCGGCCGCCGCGCACGAGGCGCGCGGTTTTCGGCGCGAGGCCGAGCAGTTGCCGAATCGCCGCGCCGGTGCGATGGCGCGCGCGCAGCTCGAGCACCTGCCCGAGCAGGACGAGCACGGTGATGACGACGGTCGTGTCGAAGTAGGTGTCCACCGCGCCGTGCACGCGGAAGCTGTCGGGAAACAGATTCGGCGCGATGGTCGCGACCGTGCTGTAGCCGTACGCCGCGCCGACCCCGAGTCCGATCAGCGTGAACATGTTCGGGCTGCGGTTCACGAACGACTGCCACATCCGCTCGAAGAACGGCCACCCGCACCAGAGCACGACGGGAGTCGCGAGCGCGAGGCTGATCCCGTTGACCCACGCCATCACGACCTGTCCTGACCCTGTCGAAGGATGGCCCAGCGTCCCGCCGCTCAGCATGTCCCCCATCGTCAGCACAAACACCGGCGCGCCGAGGACCGCGCCGATCCAGAAGCGCCGGGTCATGTCGACGAGTTCGGGGTTGGGCGCGTCGCTGAGGTCCGCGACGCGCGGCTCGAGCGCCATACCGCACTTCGGACAGGCGCCAGGGCGATCGCTGAGGACCTCGGGGTCCATCGGGCAGATCCACTCGGTGAATTGCGGATTGCGGACTGCGGATTGCGGATTGGATTGCGGAATCGCGGATTGCGGAATCGTGACGGATTGCGGATTCGGGACGGCCGGCCGCTTCAAGCCGCCGGTGGTGAGCAGAGCCGGCGCAGGTGCTTGCGCCGCCGAGGCGATCGTTGGCCGCGCAGGCGGGTGCATCGGCTCGCGTGTGCTGGATAGGTATTTCGGTGGATCGGCGGTGAACTTTGCGGCGCAGCCCTTCGAGCAGAAGTGGTACGTCGTGCCCTCGTGCTGCACCTGACCAGCGGCGCGTGCTGGATCGACGGTCATGCCGCAAACGGGATCGAGCGCCATCAGAGCCTCCCGGCAGGTTCAGCGGAAACCCGAGGTGCTGCGCCCTCGCGATAATGAAGATTGAGGATGATCGCCATTGGTTGCGGTCAGCGAATCGTGATTGTGCCTTGCATCGCCGTGTTGAAGGCGTTGCTGTGGTCGTGATAGCCGCAGGTGCGGATGCTGTTCAGATTGCCCGTCTGCCTGCTCTGCCCCGGCACCAGGAATCCGACCTGATTGAGCTCAGGGCAATCGGTGTGCTCGGGATGCGGGTTCGACGTCATGTCGTGGATGATCTGGTCGTTGTTGACAAACGTCACCTGGGTCCCTGGGCTGACGGTCAGATTCTTCGGGCTGACGCCGCTGGACGTGATGGTGATCACCGCAGGCGTAGGCGTCGAGGTGGTGGTGGCCGTCGCCTCATTGGATGCACCGCTCGCCCCGCACGCATTCACCGCTTTGACGCGGATGAAGTATGTCGCCGCCGACAGCGACGTGCTTGCGGACGTGGCGGTGCTCCCGGTATCCGTGGACGACACGTTCGAGGAACCCGATACGGTGCCGATCTCGACGCGGTACGACGTCGGCGCGCCTGACGCGGCGGTCCACGACACCGTCACGGTCGTGCCCGACACGGACGCGGTCAGCCCGCTGGGCGCGGACGGCGCGGGACACGGAGGCGCCGTGATGGTGAAGGCGACTTCGTTCGACGCGGCGCTCGTGCCGCACGCGTTCACGGCGCGAACGCGCGCGAAATAGATGCCCGGCGACATCGTCGACGAGAGTGAGGTCGCCGTGCTTCCCGTGTCCTGCGATGCAACGTTCGACGCGCCGGACGAGGTTCCGACGTCCACGACGTACGACGTCGGCGAGCCCGATGCCGCGCCCCAGGCGATCGTGACCGTCGCGCCGTTGGTCGCGGCCGACACCGTGAAGGGCGCGGACGGCGCGGTACAGGGCGGCACGCTTGTGGCGAAGGTGACTTCGTTCGACGCTGCGCTCGAACCGACATCGTTGCCGGCACGCACGCGCACGAAGTACGTGCCCGGCGCGATGCCGCTCGCCGAAAAGCTGGTGACGGGCGAGCCGGTGTTGACGTTCGCGAGATTCGAGAGGCCGGACGCCGAGCCCGCTTCGAGCACGTAACCGGTCGGCGTGCAGCCGGCGATCGCCGCTCTCCAGGAGAGGCTCACGGACGTGCCGCTCACGGTGGCCGCGAGACCGGTCGGCGCGCCTGGCGCCGTCGTGCACGCACCGCCGGCCACGGTCAGGATGACCTCGTTCGACGCGTTGCCGGAACCGGCGCTGGTTTTCGCGCGCACGCGCACGAAGTACGAACCGGCCGGCACGCTGGTCACGGTCAACGTGACGGCGGCATTGCCGGTATCGAAATTCGCGAGATCGATCAAACCGCTGGCGGATCCGGCTTCGACGACGTACGACGAGGCGGCGGCGCCGGCGGAGGGCGCCGTCCACGTAAGTTGAACGGTGCTCCCGGTCACCGATGACGTCAGGCTGGCCGGTGCGCCGGGCGCGTTTGTTGCTACGCTCGCGAGTGGACGCACGGTCGGCCGCGAGCAGTCCAGCGCGAACACGCCGCCAGCCGCGCATCGCCACGTCGTGACGGTCGGCGCGATCGGCACAGCGGGCACGGCCGGCGCGGCAGCGCTGGTCGGTCGC
>Ga0209515_10003057_pt1 | contig 24497 bp, 17 predicted proteins | sample Subgroupgradi54m_FD_187454 | JGI IMG/M metagenome (GOLD analysis project Ga0209515, IMG submission 187454) | Subsurface groundwater microbial communities from S. Glens Falls, New York, USA - GMW60B uncontaminated upgradient, 5.4 m (SPAdes)... ... | reverse complement strand
CCACCCGAAAATTCCGGAGCGCTTGCTGTCCCCATCTGAGAAATTGATAACGTTCTTGATTAGCCTCAAACTCGAGTTCTGCATTTTCGCGAAAAGCATCCGGAGTTCCGTAGGAATAAACTTGGACGGAGTGATCAATAACCAAATCGGCGGGCTGAAGCGGATTGATGACATTCGGATCGCCGCCCATTTTTTTAATCGCATCGCGCATCGCCGCAAAATCAACCACGGCCGGTACGCCCGTAAAATCTTGAAGCAACACACGGGCCGGCATAAACGCAATTTCTTTATCGGGCTTGGCATTCGGATTCCAACGCGCAAGCGCCGCAATATCATCGGCTTTGACGTTCCGTCCGTCTTCTAAGCGAAGTAGATTCTCAAGCAAAATCCGGAGTGTGATGGGCAAGCGTGCGGGATCTTGAAAACTGGAAGCTTTAAGCCGGTCCAGCCGGTAAATAACATACTCTTGGCTCCCAATTTTGAGCATTGCGCGAGTCTGGAAGCTATCAAGCGGTTGATTTGCCATAAGTTAAATTATAACAAAATGTTACGACTCATAAAAGGATCGAATAAAGGTGAGGAGCCATCCCAGAACAAACAGAGCCATGGAGCCTACAAAGATTGAAATTGCCGCGCGTTCATTATGGCCGATGTGCCCGACCCAAATTGCGGACGGCATCGCGATGAGTGAAATTAATTGAAGCAGCCGGCCTAAATAATATGTAAATTTCATCATGGCCTATGCCTCCGGTAATTAAAATACAGGACGAGTGCGAACGAACCAACCAATAGAAAAGGCACTGCAATCATTAAATAAACGCTCAAATTAAAACCGATGGAGGTCCAAATTTGTCCCATTTTGACAATGGCTTCTTTGCAAAAGGGACAAGCAAGCGCTTGGACCGGAAAACTCAGAATGATGAAGCTAAAAAAATAAAGAATTTTTCTCATATTAAATCCGGTACAGCATCCAATAAATGACCACGCCGGTCACAGAAACATACAGCCAAATCGGAAAAGCGAACTTGGCAACTACCACGTGCCGGTCGAAGCGGCTTCTCAGCGCTTGATAGAGCGCAGTGATGGCCAGCGGCGGAACCGTCACCGCAAGAATCGTGTGGGAAATTAAAATTGTAAAATAAACCGGCCGGATCCAGCCGTGGTGCAGAAACGGCGTCGAACCGTGATGGATATGATAATAAATGTAAGACACGAAAAAAAGAGCCGACGTCCCCATCGCGAAACACATACAAAGCGCATGGGCAGTCCAGGCCTTTTGTTTGATCGCAAAAAACCCGAGCAAAATTAAAAATCCGCTCGTCGCATTCAAGCCGGCATTTAAGGCTGGGAATGCGGCTAGGTCCATCATGACGAAGCCGCCAATTCTGACGCATCGCCAATGAGTTCTTCCATTTGCTGTGGGTCTTCGCTGTCGTAATAACCGCGGATCTTTCCTGCCCTATCGATAAGCACAAACCGGCTGCTGTGCATGACGGGTTCAGCGCCGCTTGCAATATCTTCGGCAGAAGCTGGTTCGGTGCCAAGCATAAAAGCATTCGAAATAAAATTCCACATGGTCTCATTCTTTTCTGTCGTCAAAAAAAACCATTTTTCGGAAACCGCCTGATGTGCCGCAGCATACTGGGACAAAACCGCAGGCGTATCATGTTCCGGCTCCACGCTAAAAGAAACAAACTGTACTTTTTCGGAACTTAACTTTTGTTCAAGCTGCGCCATTTTTCCCGTAAGCAAAGGGCACATAGCTTGACAGCGGGTAAAAACAAAATTGGCGATCCAGATTGTTCCGTTCAAATCAGCATGGGTGAACGGGTTGCCTTGCTGATCAATAAATGAAAACTCAGGAACTTCTCCGAAAGATTGCTCAATGTCAGCGTGCAAAAATGAGGAGAACGCCAATAAGAAAAAAAATAAGGCCGCCCCCTTTGCTTTCATGGCTTTAAAATTTCTTCAAGAGCGCGGCGGATTTCGGGAAACTGAAAAGAAAACCCTGCCTCCTGCGCTTTTTTGGGAACGACCCGCTGTCCGGTCAAGAGCATCTCAGACATCTCGCCCAGCATGAGTTTCAAAACAAACGCAGGGACCGGAAACAAACACGGACGTTTCAGCACTTGGGCCAGCACGAGCGAAAATGCTTTGTTGGTGACCGGCAGCGGCGACACTGCATTGATCGCACCGCGAACGGGTTCTTGATCAAGACAAAACAGGATTAAACGGACCAGATCAGCGCGGTGAATCCAGCTAAACCATTGATTTCCAGATCCCAGCCAGCCGCCCAAACCCATTTTGAAAGGAGGTAACATTAATTTCAAAGCCCCGCCCTCATCATCCAGAACAATTCCAATCCGGAGCCGGATGACCCGCAGATTCAAATCTTCAGCACGGATGGCATGCGCTTCCCAAATTTTACACGTTTCAGCCAGAAATCCGGAACCGGCGCCGGCTTCTTCGGCAAGCGCTTCATTTCCCCTGGGTCCGTAATATCCAATCGCGGAAGCGTTAAGCAGAACCTTCGGCTTGTCAGTCGCTTCTTTAATGGATTGATAAATAATACGGGTCGTCTGAACGCGGCTTTTTAAAATTTTGTCTTTGCTTTTTTCGGTCCAGCGTTGGGCAACGGGTTCTCCGGCTAAATTAATGACTCCGTCCACTCCGTCGATTTCCCGGATTACGGTTTTTTCATCCTGAGGATTCCATGTAATATGGCGGACCCGGCCCCCGCCCTCGGATTTGCGCGAAGAACGGCTGAGCACAAGAACGTTGTGGCCTTCGGCAAGCAGTTCCTTGACGAGAGCTTTTCCGATGAAACCTGTAGCGCCGGCGATTAAAATTTTCATATGAGGTTAAAAAATCAGGAAATTGATCTGTCTGAAAGTACTATGACGGTCAGTATGACCGCCAGCAACAAAGGAAAGAGAACAATTATGTAAATGAAGAATTTTTCAAACTTCAAATGCATATAGAAAAGAGCGACGAGTGAGGCTTTAATAATCGCAAGAAAAACCAGTAAAAGCACAATTACAAACTTTGGAAAAGGCGAATTTGCCATGATGATTTCAAAAATCGTCAGGATCAATAAACTCCAGAAAACGCCCGCGTAATTCGGCTGCTTATGGGTTGTCGCTTCAGCTTCGCTCATGATTCACCTCACACCAAATAAAGAATGGTAAACAAAATGATCCAAACCAAGTCCACAAAATGCCAGTACAAACCGACCAGTTCCACGCCGGCGAAATCTTCCGGCGTATATTTACCCCTTAACGATTTAATCAAAATCACAATCAGCCAAATCACGCCCGCAAACACGTGGGCCCCGTGAAAACCCGTCAGTGTAAAAAAACAAGAGCCGAATATGCTGCTTGAAATCGTAAATCCTTCTTCGACCAGTAAATGATATTCATGCATTTGAATCGCCAGAAAAATAGACCCAAGGAGCACAGTCAGGAACATTCCGACCTGAAGGCCTTCTTTATAACCTTTTTGAACACTGGCAAGACCCAAAACAAGCGTCGCGCTGGAGCAAATCAGGATAAACGTATTAATTCCCGTCAGCGGAATGTTGAGCACGGTCGAAGGAACCGGCCAAACTTCCAAATTGGCGAAACGTAAAACAATATAAGAGCCGATCAAGCCGGTAAAAAACATGATTTCTGAAGCCAGAAAAAGCCAAATGGCAAGCTTTCTGCTGTCGATTCCTAAACGTCCGATTGGAGCTGTGCTTGATTGCATAGGTATCCTAAAGTTTATCGACTACCATTAATAGAAGAAGCCCCGCCAAATAAAGGACCGAAGCCCTTAATACCCACCGCGCTCTGAGATCCAAATTGGAAGAAGCCAAAATAATTACGGCGGCAAACACAGTGCCGAGTGAAAAAGCGCCGAAGAAATAAAAAGTTCCCGTCAGCATAAAAATAGTCGGGAGCAAACTCACCGGCATTAACGCACACATATTTAAAATCATTTGGCGCGCGACAAACTTTCCCTCCAGGTCAATCACGGAAAGGATCGGGAGCCCTGCCCGGGAATAATCTTCCCGGTACATCCAAGCGATCGCCAAAAAGTGCGGAAGTTGCCAAAAGAAAATAATTAAAAATAAAATGAATCCGTGAAAATTGACGCTGCCGCTGGCGCTCGCCCAGCCGATCAAGGGCGGAAGCGCACCGGGAATAGCGCCCACAATGGTGGACAGTGAAGTTTTAGATTTAAGCGGCGTGTAAATGAATAAGTAACCGGCCCAAGTCGCAAACGCCAAAATCGCGCTCGTCCAATTGGCCGCAAAAATTAAAATTGAAAAACCTGCCAGCGAAGTAACAGATCCGAAAATAGACGCTTCAGCAATCGAAAGCCGTCCTGAGGGGAGCGGCCGGTTCTGAGTCCGGATCATTTTGGAATCGGTTTCCACTTCCAGAACTTCATTCAATGACATAGAACCGATTGCAACAAGTGCCGTGCCGGCCAGCGTCAGCCAAAAGGTAAACAGATTCGCCGTAAAAGCGGATGAACCCAGATAATATCCCGTTATCGTGCTCAACAGGACCATCGTGACCAGGCGCGGCTTGATCAGCTGAAGATAGTCGAGTGCTCTGGTTTTTAATCCAAAAGCTGCCGATACTTGCGGAGCCGATGCTTTGTTCATTTTTCCGCCCGTAAAATTCTGAGAAATAAAAAGACGCTGGCTGCCAAAAGAAGTGCTCCCAAACTTTGATGGGCCGTCACAAAAAATATTTTTCCTGCCTGCGGCTGAATGGTTTGCCGAAGCATGGCCGTATAAACGAATGAGCCCATCCCCAAAGTGGTCTGAAATAAGGTAATTAAAGCCAATCCGATCGCCGGCAAAATCAATTTCTTCTCGCCTTCATGGTTTCTGAATACTTTGTTCATGACAACAATGGCGTGAATCAAAACTAAAAAACCGCTCACGATGTGAGAAATGAGCACATAGTGGTTTGCCGTGTGCCGGACGGTGGCCCCTAAAATCAGCTGAAGATAGGTGAGAAAAATAAGCATGGAAAGCGGCTTTTTTACATCCGATAAATCTTGTTTTGAAATTTCACTCGAAGACCATTCCCGGGAAGTGAAATAGGCCAAGGATACGATCAACGCAAAAAAAGTTTGGGCCAGACAGGCATGGAAAATAGAAATCGGCGCCGGGAGTAAAAATAAAACCGTCATGCCGCCTAAAATTCCCTGCAGTACTACGGCTCCAAAGGCCGCGATGGAAACCCATCTCAGCCACTTTCTGGATTCGGCAAAACCGGTCCAAATGGCCAAAATAAATGTCATGAGTCCGACGAGTGAGGCAATCATTCGGTGTGTATGTTCAAACCGGATTCCACCGACCATCGGAGGCATCAATTGTCCGTAAGAAAGCGGCCAATCGGGAACCGACAGTCCTGATTTGGTGCTCGTTACAAGACCGCCTGCAATGATGAGCAGGAATGTCACGCCGGCCAGTAATTTTGTATATCGTGAAATCCAAAGTCGGTTCATTGATTACGGCTCATTTTGCGGCTGATAATCTTTTGATTTTCCCGGTACATTATATTCGTAAGGTCCATGGTAAACGGTCGGGATTGTCTCGAAATTTCCATGCGGCGGCGGAGACGGCGCGGCCCATTCCAACGTATTGGATTCCCAGGGATTTCGGCCAACTTTCTCGCCCCACAATAAAGTTTTAACAATATTAAACACAAAGATGAGCTGCCAAGCGCCGAGCAAGTAGGCGCTGAACGTAATAAACACGTTGATCGGCTGAAGATGCTGCAAATGCGCATATTGCATCGGATCATAAATGCGCCGCATGTGGCCGCCGACTCCCAAAATGTGCATCGGGAAAAAAGTGCAGTTGAAGAAAATAAAAGTCCCGATGAAATGAAGTTTTCCGAGAAAATCATTTAAATTTTTCCCGAACATTTTTGGAAACCAGTAATAAATTCCGGCAAAGGCCGCAAACATACTCCCGCCGAAAAGGACGTAATGAATGTGGCCCACAATAAAGTACGTGTCCGTAATATAAATATCGACCGGCGTAGAAGCCATGAAAATTCCGCTGAGTCCGCCGATCACAAACATAGAAACAAACGCAATCGCATTCAGCATCGGAGGCTTAAACCGAATTGAGCCGCGCCACATTGTTCCCAGCCAATTAAAGGTTTTAATGGCTGAAGGAACCGCAATAAGCATGGTTGAAAGCATAAAACTGGTTCCAACCGTCGGATTCATGCCGCTTTGAAACATGTGATGACCCCACACAATAAATCCAAGACCGGCAATTCCCATCAGGGCGTACACCATGGAATGATATCCAAAAAGCGGCTTTCTGGAAAAAGTAGCGATTACGTCGGAAACAATTCCCATTCCGGGCAAAATCATAATGTAAACGGCCGGATGAGAATAAAACCAAAACATGTGCTGATAAAGCAACGCGTGTCCGCCGCCTTCGGCCAAAAAGAAATGGGTTCCGAGTGTCCGGTCAAAGAGCAGCATAATCATTACCGCTGTTAATACCGGAGTGGCCAGCAAAGAGAGAATCGAAGTAATAAAAATCGACCAGGTCGTCAGCGGCATCTGGAACAAACCCATACCGGGCGCTCTCATGTTCAAAATGGTCGTCAAATAATTGAGTGCACCCATAATAGAAGACGTTCCGACCAAGATGACCGCGATAATCCAGCAAGTTTGGCCGGCCGGCTCCAGAATACTGACGGGTGGATAAGCTGTCCAACCCGTCGCAGCCGCCCCACCCTGCATAAAAAATCCGCTCAATGCGACGAATGCGCCCGGCCAGAAAAACCAGTAAGAAAGCATATTCAATTTCGGAAACGCCATATCAGGAGCGCCGATCTGAAGCGGAACCACAAAATTTCCGAACGCACCGACTAAAATCGGAATAATCGCGAAGAAAATCATGACGGACGCATGCATTGTGAAGAGTGAATTGTAAAATTCCGGAAGCATTACCCCGCCCACCATCATGCTGTCCGGGAAAACTTGTCCGAGGATCGGCATCGGTTTTCCGGGAAATGCAAGCTGCCATCTTAATAGAAGCGCAAGCAATCCGCCGATGAAGAAAAAGAAGAGCGTAGTAAACAAAAATTGAATGCCGATCATTTTGTGATCTTGAGAAAATACGTATTTCTGCCAGAAATTTAATTTATGCTCGTGGTGTTCCGGAGCGTCGTGAGTCGAGTGAGTTTCGGCGATTGTGGTATCCATTAAGTCCTCATTTCTTATACAGATGCTGCTTGTTCTTTAAGCCAAGCTTCAAATCCTTCGGGTGAATGAATGGAAACAAATCCTCTCATCCGGTAGTGGCCCAGCCCGCAAAATTCCGCGCAGGCAATTTCATATTTTCCGGTTTTAATCGCTTCAAACCAAACATCAATACCCATTCCCGGCATCACGTCTTGTTTGAGGCGAAATTCCGGGAGAAAAAAACTGTGGATGACGGGGTGTTTTCCGTCTTTTCCGATGGACGTCAATCGAACGCGGACCGGCTTGCCGACGGGAATGTGGAGCTGATTAATTGTTTTAATGTCATCGGGTGTTCCAAATTTTTCGTCCGTTCCGGCATAAATCACATTCCAAGCAAATTGCTCCGCTTGAATTTCAATCGGATAAGATCCTTGGGGAATATTCATTTTGATTTCAGACCAAAGCTGCTGGCTAAAAATCGTCAGAATGACCAAAATAATCGCCGGAATTGTTGTCCAAATGACTTCAATCCGGTGATTTCCGTGCGTGTAATGAACTTTCGCATTGGGCCGGTCCCGATATTTGAAGAGAAAATAAAGCAGCGCACCCTGAACACCGAAAAAAACAAACCCTGTGAGAAATAAAATTCCGTAAAACATATGATCGATTTTTCTCCCAAACGTCGACAAATTCGGCGGCAACCACCAACCTGTTTTGGGGCGCGGAACATTCAGCGCGGCGGAATCGTCAAATTGTTCAATAGGCTTGGCAGGGCCGGTCTTAATTTTAAGGCCGCTTTCTTCATCTTTAATCTCCGTAGCAGAAAATTTAAAATCGCTTTGGACTTCGCTGTCGGCCACCGTAATTTTTTGCGTTTTGGTGCCGTATGTTTCATGCCACGCTTCTAATTCATATTCGCCGGGCGGCACATTTTCGATTTTGAAACTGCCGTCTTCGCCGGTCACGGCATAGAAAGGATGGCTCAGGACTCCGATGTAACCGGTCATCCAGGGATGAACATCGCATTTCATTTTGACCATGACTTCGGGATTGGTAAACGTTTTCTCAAGCTTCATTCCCTGCATGGGCATTCCCAAATTAAATTCCGGACTTTTCTTCGCAAAGGCATGGACATTGTGAAGCGTCGCGTCGCTGTTGACGATCTGAAGTTTTTGAGTGGCCTGCATGCCCAAAACCCGGGGGTGATAAGCGCAACCTTGTTGATTTAAAACAGCAGGAGCGGCGGGGACCGGAAAGGTTTGTCCTTCCAAGCCCTTGAGATAAATGAAGACATTTTGAAGTGTATTATTGGAATTAACGACAATCCGCTGCTGAAACGCCCCACTTTGATTGAGCGATTGGCAAACAGGATCTGCAGACATGTCAATTTTTGGATTTTCTCCCGGGGTTCCGTCGAACAGGGCTTTTCCGGTAATGGTCCCGGCCGAAGCGGACTCCACGGCAAAAAAAACAAACAGACTGACTAAAAAAAATTGTTTAACTGAATGTGAATTCAATTTGAGCAGGCGTGCCTTCGGCTACAGTAACGTTTTGCGTTTGCGTTCCATATTTTTCGTGCCAGGCCTCGATCACATAATCCCCGGCCGGCAAGTCTTTAAGTTCAAAAGTTCCCTCGTCTCCCGTTGTGCTGTAATACGGATGATCCAGGACTCCGATGTAAGCATTCATCCACGGATGAACATCACATTTCATTTTGACCATGATTTCGGATTTATCGAATTTTTTCTTCAGTTTCATGCCTTGAATCGGCATTCCAAGATTGAATTGCGGCGTTTTCTCAGCCAATGCATGAATATTATGGAGCGTTGAGTCGCTATTCAAAATTTCAAGCGGCTGTCCAACTTGAATTCCGAACACATGCGGATGATACTGACATCCTTTTTGATCGATCGAAACGGGTGTTCCCGGAGCCGGAAAAGTTTTGCCTTCAAGTCCCTGCTTCACGTAAACAAAAACATTCTTCAGCGTATTGTTCGGATTCACTAAAACCGTTTCCGCTAAAACCGGTTCTGAATGAAGGGATGAGCAAACCGGATCAGCGGCCATAGACAATTGTTCATTTTCCGGTGCGGTTCCCGTGAAATTGACTTTGCCGGTCACGCTTCCCGCAAAAATCGGGCTGGCAAATAGCGTCAGCGAAACAACAACGGCAATAAAAATTCGGTTACTTATTTTCATACAAATTATCCTTTCTTCTGCAGAGTTGCGGCTTTCACCTGCTCTGCGTCTTCGGGCGTAAATTGAAAAAGGTAATCTCGGATTGCTTGAATTTGTTTGAGCGTATCTCCCCCTAACTTATCGGGAAACGGAGTCGTTCCGTCAGGGAAAAAGGTTGGCATCATGGTACCGGCTTGTAGTGCCTGCGGATCCTTAATCCATTCTACGGTCCAATTAGGTTTAAGCCGCTGTTTGGCAAGCAGCAAATCGGGGGCCAAAAACGAGGCCGTCATGCCTTGTGATTCACCTGGCTGGTGACACTGGATACATTTTAGCTGAATAAAGAGGTCCCTTCCAGCGCTAATACTTTCTTCGGTAGCCTCCGTTCCGGACGGCGCGAATGAAATAGTTTGTTTGTCTAAATTGTGGAAATATTTTACCAATGTGTCTGTTTGCTTATCATTAAATCCAAAGGTCGGCATCCGGTATTTCAGCCACGGCCGGATCGGCGTCGGACTTTTCAGGAAATGATAAAGCCAAGCTTCCTGGACCTTCGCTCCTTCTCCTTCAATCACCGGCGGCGCGTTTCCTTTGTCTTCAATGAGCGCTCTAATGCGGCCTTCGGTGCCGTCCAGCGTATGGCAGCCCTGGCAATTAAATTTAGCAACTTGGAACCGGCCGGCTTCAATTTGCTGTTCATTGAGGTCCAGCCGCTTCTGCATTTCAAGCGGCACTTCTTCTTGGCGCAAGCTCAAGAGAAAAGTTGTTAACTCATTGGCTTCGTCGTCGGTAAAACCAAAATGCGGCATTCTTAATTTTTCATGATAGGCTTTGACTTTTCCGCGGTCAAAAATTCTTGGTGCTTTTAATTTCTGGAAAAAAAACGCCTGGCGGGTCCGTTCGATCGGAATAAATCCGAAATCCAGTTTATCAACTTCTTTCTGGCCTTCTTTGGTGAGTTCCGTACCGATCGGTTTCGCATCTTCAAAACCGCGGATTGAATGGCAGCCGAAACAACCCTGGTGATTGATCATTTCTTTTCCGACAAACTCAAATTTTTTGTCCAAATCCATTTTTTTAATTTCTTCCACCGCTTCCGAATGGCGCATCTTGCGCGACAAGAAGTCCACGACAAATAAATCCAAATCTTTTTCTTCCACTTTTGGAATCGCGGCCGCGTCAAATTTTTCATTTTTGCTGGCCATCAAATAACTCGTAATGTCATTGGCTTCTTCATCGCTCAGTCGCAAATTCGGCATTCGCGTATCGGGAGAATAATGTTTCGGATCCTTGAGCCAATTAAAAAGCCAATCGCGGGAAACTTTGCTTCCCATATGAATGAGTTCCGGTCCGTGATTGTTGGCCTTGGCATTTTCAACGCTATGGCAGCCCAAGCAGCCTAGACTTGTAACGAGTTGTTTTCCGACCTCAGGATCGCCTTGTTTTCTCGGAGCGCGCGCCAATTCCACAGGCTCTGAATTTTTCAGCAAATAAGTCGCGATTCCGGCAACGGCAACGTTGGACTTGGTGCGGTCTTCGGGAGAATCCGTATTTTCAAGATGGAAAATATTAGGCATCAGCGTGCTCGGACGGAACGCTTCCGGATTTTGGAGCCAGCGCATGATCCAGTCACGATTGACTTTGCTTTGAATATGATGAAGGTCCGGACCTACCTTCCAGGCGGTCTCGTCTCCGAATGCGGACATTCCTTTTACGGTATGGCAACCCAAACAGCCATATTTGCGGGCCAGCATTCTTCCGGCATTCAGCCGCGGCGCTTTCGGAACGTCGATAACGCCTTGATGGCATTTGGTGCAAGAAGCTTGCGTGTGCTGAAGCGGAAGCATTTTGGCTTCCCACTTATGAAGCTCATGCCAGTGATATTTTTTCTTCCATTCTTTGGCTTGTTCTTCGTTCTGAGGCGTATGGGCAGCCTGAACAAAAGTCAGTGATTGCCCACCGCCACCGTGGCAAATGGTGCAGCCGATTTTTTCAAGCGGATGCGCAGCGCCGCTGCTCAGAAACAAATCGAGTTGAGGATGAGTTCGAAACGGCTGAGGAGCGTCTTCAAAACCTTTTCGGTCGATGGCTAAATGGCACGTCGTACAACGGTCTACTTTTTGGGCTTTTGCGAAATAAAAATCGTCGTGAAGATCTTCCAGCACAACTTGCTGAATTTGAAGCGTCGGCGCCACAAAATCAAGCATGGGTGCGTTCAGGATCGCATCAGTTGCCGACGGCTTTAATTTTTTAAGCCGGTTCTGAAGCAGATTTTCTTCTTTGAGCAATTTACCCAAATCTTTCGTCAGCTGCTTTTCTTCCGTTTCAAAAGCAGCGACCTTGGCGTTGATTCCATCCGATTTCTTTTCTGTTTCTTCTTGCACCAATCTGGCTTTTTCCATCTCCGGCGCTAATTTGGCGATTTTTTCTTCGTACTCTTTCGCCTGTTTTTGTTCATTCTTAATTTTGAATTCTTCTAAGTAGTATTTATAGGAATCGTAAAATTGCTTATAGTCCTGATATTTACCGCGCACATTGCTGAGTTCGATTTCAGCCGCATTTTTTTCTTTGAGCGCCTCATTGTGAGCGACTTTGTTCTGATTCGCCCGGGCACGCGCATCTTGAATTTGATTCCTGAGCGATTCGAGTTGTTTCGGGTCCACCGCCTTCTCGGCGGCCTTCAATTCCACTTCAACTTTTTCGCGTTCAAGTTCGATGAATTTCTTCTGCCATCTTTTCCATTCACGGCCGTAATCCTGGCCCACCATTAAAACGAGTGAGATGGTCAGCACGATGCTGGCCACCGCAAACCAAATGGTCGTTTTGTAAATGCTGTAAAGTTTGTTCGGATCTTGTGGCATGAATTTAAATGTTGAAGAAGAATTCCGGAATGGCGACAATATATTTTAAATTAAGTGACCATCTCAAATACATTTTGATCGGCACCGCAATCACGACCAGAATCAAAAAGGCCGCGACAACGTAACGAGCAAGGCCCATCTCCTGAAACGCTTTCTTGCAAAAGGTCACGGCGGCAAGGGCCGGCGGCACGACGAAATAAAACATCAAAAATAAAATGCCGGGTGCTTCGCGGATGTACCACTGCTTCGGAAGGCCCGTGCCCATCCATTTGACGAAAATGAATTGGGACAAATTAACGTTCAGAAGCGGCACCACCTTGTGAACATTCCATTCCTCAAAGGGGCCAAAAAAGTTCCAGTTCGGGCCGCGCAGAAATGTTCCGAATATAATCAGCACGATCCAAAGAATCCAAAAACAAAACAAGAACCCGGTAATCCAAACACGCCTTTGCTTGAATGAGTAATAACCGGAGCCTTTCGGACTCTTGTCCAAATAAGGAATCGCGCACAAACCAATAATGATTAATGTAGGCAGAAGCACGCCGGCAATCCACGGATCGAAATAAACGAGCAATTCTTGAAGCCCTAAGAAATACCACGGCGCTTTGGACGGATTTGGTGAAATGGTCGGATTTGCCGGATCTTCAAGCGGGGCCTTGAGATACAGCGCCCACACAACCAGCATAATGGAGTAAAAAAGGGCCACAACAAATTCAATGAAGATCAAATAAGGAAACACGAGAACCTTTTGGTCTGATTCTTCCTTTTCAATCGGCGGTTTACTCTCGGCCATGCGCTCATCATTAATCACGGCTTTGCGCATTGCATACCAAGTAAAGTAGGCCATCACAAACAACATTCCGACAATGGGAACATTGTCCGGTGTTGTTACGATTTCCCTAAAATGCTGATCCGTCAGGCCAAAGGCAAAAAAACCAAGGCCGAGAACCAGCATGCCTACGGTTGGCCATTTGGAAGTAAAAAATTTCGGGAAAGAAACAAAAAGAAACAGGAAACCGGCCGCAAGCGTAAATAAAGTGACCGGTGAAGAAATTTCGTTCAGAAACGATTTAATGAGATCAGCCATTGCTTATAACGGACCGCTAATGCCGCCGTCTTTCCGGATGCGCCAGAAATGTACGGCCATTAAAATTACGGCGGCGGTTGGAATTGCGACACAATGTAAAATATAAAACCTGAGAAGCGTTGCGGCGCCGACAAAATGTCCGCCCAAAAGTGCAAACCTGGCGTCGTCTCCGGAATGGACCAATTGAATATCGCCGATCGCAAGCAGTGATGCGCCCGGACCTTCATGCCCCAAAAAGGGCGTCGCGCGGGCCATGTTGCTGCCGACCGTGATCGCCCAAATCGCAAGCTGGTCCCACGGCAACAAATAACCGGTAAAACTGAGCAACATCGTAAGCACCAGAAGAATCACGCCGATCACCCAATTAAATTCACGTGGCGGTTTATATGAACCCGTCATAAACACACGGAACATATGAAGCCACACAGTAATCACCATCGCGTGAGCGCCCCAGCGGTGAAGTTCGCGCATAATTCCGAACGGAACGTGTTCTCTGAGCGCGATGATATCGTTGTAAGCGTATTCCACCGTCGGACGGTAATAGAACATGAGCAGGATTCCGCTGACGACAAGTGTTAGAAATACAAAAAAGGATAGGCCGCCGGCGCACCAGGTAAATCCAAAACGCGCTCCGGACTTGCGAACTTTGACGGGATGAAGGTGAAAGAAAACGTTGGTCAAAACGGTAAGCGCACGATCACGATCATCGGTTGTATAACCATGCCGGAACATCGATTTCCAAATTTGTCCTTTGGTAATCGACTTTTTAAATTCATCCCAATTAAATTTGGGTAATTGCGGAAACTTCATGGACGACCTCGCTTACAAGGTTAAAAACGAATCAGGATTATTCCATTCCCCTTTTTCCTGCTGAAATTTTTTGCTCTTATCAATTAAAATTTGACCGTCATCAGCCAAACCGATTTTGTAACGTTCCAGCGGCCGCGGCGCCGGGCCTTCGAAATTAATTCCGGTTTTAAAAAATCCGCTGCCGTGGCAAGGACATTTGAATTTCTGCTCACCGGACAGCCAATTGGGCGTACAGCCAAGATGCGTACAAATGGTAGAAAGCGCATAAATTCCTTCTGTTACGCGAATGATCCAAACGCCGTATTTATCTTTATAGCGTTCGTCAACTTGTCCGACTTCATATTCATCAGGCATTCCGGCCTTGAAGTTGCTTTTGGGTTCAAACAGCACATTCGGAAACATGAATCTAAGGCAGAGTGAAAGCGCGCCGCCGGTTGCAGCAATAAAACTGACCCAAGCAACGGTAAACCAAGACAGAAATTGCCTTCTGCCGGGCGAAGAAACCAATTCGGGCTTTTTCACCGGGGCTACCGGTTTTGGCGGAGGCGGTGGCGGTGTTGGCGGAGCAGACGGATTAGTCGGTGTCGGAGGCAAATCGCTCATAGTCGAATCTGATTGTTTTGGCTTAAGCTGCTGAGTGCTGCTTCTCTAACTTTTAAACTTGGATCGGTTTTGGAAACGGGTTCTAAAACTGCTTTGGCTTCAGGGTCAAAAATTAAATTAAGGCCCCGGGCCGCGTTGATCATGACCTGCTCAATTTCGGAATCATTGAGGCCATTGACGGATTTTAAACGGCTTCGGTCAAGCATTTGAAACAAAATTTCTTTTCCGGAATTATTTCCGAGCCTTGCAAGGCTAAGCGCTGCGTTCCAGCGGACATCAAGAACAGAATCTTCCAGTAAGCGCTGAAGTTCGGGAATTACTTCTTTATCGTTCAAAACGCCCAAAACATAAGCGGCTGTTTTCCTGAGATCATCATGCTGGCTCTTTGTGAACCGCAAAATATCTTTGGCATCCTCAGAATCTTGGAAACCGCCCAAAGACCAAATCAAAAATAAAGTCAGCTTCGGATCTTCGGCGTCATCGGCTTTACTCAACGCCGCTTTCAAGGCCGTATGAGATTCTTCATTCCGGAAACGGCTGAGCGTCATGGCCATATAGGCCCGCGTTTTGGCGTCGTAATGATCACCGTCATTCAAAATATGAACGACTTCGTTCATGATGCCGGCACTTCTCAACATGCCGCCTTCCCGATTGATTTCATTGGAAAGCTCAAAGGCCTTTTGCCAGCGTTTGCTCGGTGCACCGGTTTTAATGGCCGTAATCAAGGATTCGGGCGTCTCTTCTTCATGTGTCAAAAGAACAATACCACTTAAAAGAATAGCCATCGTCACCGCAATGAGCATCGGAAAGACGAATAACCCAAAAAAAACTTTCCGACGTCCCGCCACACTTTCCGGCGCATCGGCCGCATAGTCTGGTAGTTCGTGTGGTAACGGTTTTGTCTCTAATTCATCTGACATGTTCAAGGAAGGCTTAGCGTTAATAAGCCCTTGGGTGAACGCAAGTTACGAGGAATGCGTTAAAGTGGTAATCATATCGGATATAGAAGAAAAGTCAAGCGGGATTCCCCTATGAAACGCGGAGGATTGGCCTGATTAGGCCTGAGTCAGAATATGTTCGGCTTTCCGCTGGAAATCCACGAGATCGCCAATGAAATTACGGAAAAGTGAACTGTCGGGAACCAAGATATTCAGGCCGCTGAAGCCCGGAATCTGCTTGGAAACAAAAGCGGAAGTCTTTCGGATTAGAGCAGCTTCTAAAGCAACCCGGATTTTTGCCAAAAGGACATCTTCCGGCGTGTGAGATGGGCCTAAATTGATTTCGTTCGTTAAAATAAACTGGGCTTTGGATTTTGCGGCCATATTTTTGGCTTCATCAAGATTGTCGGTCAATAAAAATACCTGGCTTGAAATATTGGTCGACATCGCCTGCGTGAGCCGAGCGCTGGCTGAAGCATAGGATTTCACCTGAATCGATTTCGCTGTCAAGCCGTAGTCGCGGTCATTTCTAAAACTTGCGAATAATTTTTTCACGTCTTCAAGTTTATTTTCAGGAACGATAATCGTAATTTGATGGCCGAATGCGTTTAAGCTGAATAAGATATCGAAAAATTGCCGTATTTTTTCTTTGCCGCGACTCCGCAAGAGCTCAGCTTCATCTTCCGTCAGACGAATAAAAATGCCTTTGGATTCCTTCTGAACTGAGGCCAAATCGGCAGCAACCGGAATTTCAAATCGTTTCGAGACGACAGATTGGCTTTCAATGCTGCTCTGGTCGACTTGGAATGTAGATCCAGCACTTCTCAATTCTACCGACGTCGGTTGAATTCGCCGCGTTTCAGCGCGGGAACCTGTTTCGGCAGGAACAAGTGAATCAGCCGGTTCGGGTTCCGGCTCCACAGATTCCGTGTCATCGTCATCGTCATTCGGATTTTGATATATCGTGACAAAAAGAGCATCCGGAAAATCTTTAAATAAGTACACTTGTTCGGCTAGGCCCTTTAAAGGCAACGGCGCCAGCAATCTTAATGTATTACTAATGGGGCCTCTGATGGCAAAAGAACCAAAATGAGAATCCTCTAAAATCGGCTCCAAGGTTGGCTTTGAAATGCGATCGTGCATGTTTTCAAACTGAAAATGATGATATGCAACTGCGACTTCGGATCTTCCAAAATTTTCGTCTTGACGCAATGTTTCAAAAAAGGCGTCCAGATGATTTCGACTTCGTTTCAAAAAAGGGTAGAACCGCCCCATCGCTTGAATAATGAGAATATGCTCAGCTTGCATGTTTTCAGCTGCTCGTTTCAAATCATGAGCATAAGTCGATAATGCGGCTTGAAACTCCGCCTCAGACATTGGCTTATCTTGATGCATTGATTCGAGACGTTTAAAAACGTCGGGATAAAACTGAAAAATTGAACTTCCCTTTTGTTGGTTGATCGCCCTTAGAGAACGAAGAAGTGAACTGAGAGGCTGAGACATTTCATCTTCCCAGTTATTTCCAAGAATTTCTTTGAGTAAACTGTCATCTCCATGAATCAGGTATGCGTTCACTGCGTTGAGTTCCTGTTCAAAACTATATTTCGTTCTCGCAAATCCGGGTGTATTTAATCCGGTAAAAACCAAAAGGGTGTGATCAGGAATATTTTTTCTAACCTCATCCAAAAAGAAAGGAATGTCCTTAAATTCACCTTTAATAACAACTACTTTTTTACCAAATAAATTCTCCAAAACATCCGCTTGCGGTTCCCTGGCCGCCTCGCGCAACTCCTTCTGAATAGCTAAATACTCCGCGCGTTCGGATGGACTAATTCCCAGATCAAACGTGTCCGGCAAGATAACGCTCCAGGCAAAAATATTTGCCATCGCACGTCGCAAGGATGTTAAATCAACGGAGTCCGCATTTTTAATTCTGCCGATTGTCATGTAATTTCTGATTTCCTCAGCCGCATCGGGAGCGATCCATTTTTCTAAGATCGATTCTTGGTGGGTTTTATCAAAATCGTTCAGTTCGATAGCCAACATCCGAATATAAGCAATTTTCAAGTCGTTTTCTTGATTACCGGTTTGCGTCCTTTCCATTTGAAACTCGAGATCGGTAATGAAAAACTCATAACTAAGCAATGTTGACAGGAACGGCTTCAAAATTGCACTACTTGTTTCTTGCTTTAAGGTCTGATGATCCGGCAATTGAAAAACTCCGCGTTCAAAAAAGCTCTGATAAGTGTGCTGCGAAAGCATTTCTTCCGCTTGAGAAGTATCTTGTGCCAAAGCCGCAAGCGTCATTTGTTCCGCTAAAATTTGCCTCAAATCATCATTTTCTGCGGTTAACAAAGCATCAAGTGAAAGATAAACACGCCCGGAATCATCGCGAAAGCTAACGATTTCTTGCGTTTTTGAAATTTCATCTTGACCGGGCAGTTGACTGCCATGCATTAAGCGGAACGTGAATTCTTGATCGTTGCCAAACAATTTGTTCGTACTTCGCGCATGAAGCACCAAAGTCAGCGGTTCAGTCGACCACGGTGAAATATTTTGCACCAAACGTTCATAATTTCTTTGGAGTATCGGTTTGACCGTTTCCAGTTTTTGCCTAATTGGAACATCCAAACCTTCGCTAAAATGAACCCCCGAAGAGTCGATCGTCGCTATGGCGCCTTGGAGTTTTTGTTCAATCAAGTCTCGCATTTGCTGCGACAATGGAGTGGTGATGGTATTGGCTTCGCTCTCAATCGATGTTTCGAATCCCGATTTTAATTCGGCTATCAGACCAAATGATTTCTGGGGCAACTCTCCGCCAAGATTTGTCCGCGTTTCGGCGCGGGCTTCTGATTTAATCTTTTCAAGAATGGTATCTTTCAGAAGGTCAATACTAACATTAGGAATGTAAAGTCTAACTGCAAAAGGCTGCACTTTTCGTTCAGCCAAAGCTGCCGAAATTTCCGGTTGTTCACTCAAAGTTTTGCCGATTACAAATAGATCAATTGACTGCTCCGTTCTTAGCCGAGCTGCAATTTCTGGATTCCCCGATATGTTTTCAATTTGAATCTCAACCGGCCGGTTTAGTTTAAGTTCTTGAATCGCGACCGCGGTCCGATTGCGTACTATTTCCGTATCAGTTTGAAGTCTGTCAGGCATTACTCTTTGACCACGTGCAGCCACAATAGATATCTGGACCGGAATTCCGGGAGCCTTCTCATTAACTTTAATATTCACGGTCCCGGGCGTTATCGTGCTGCTTTGAGGCAAACGAATCGCAACTTCCTTTGGTGCGCTGATCGTCAAAGTAATTGGTTTTTCCACATGACTAAATACACCCCGGTTTCGAGCTAAGATAATAAAAATACGGTTGTTAATTGCAATCGTTTCATCCAGACCAATCGGCATTTCCCATGTTCCGAGTAGACCTGAAAAACTTTTTGCAGCTTGATGCTTGCCACGAACATTCATGACGGCGTTGGTAGGCGCCACAATCTTGAGCATGACCTGACCGGCAACAATTTTGGCGCTGAGTTCCATATCTTCACCCATATGAACGATCTCTTCTTCCTTAAGATCCGCGGTCACAATGTTATTCTGACGCGTTTCAGCGCGGCGGAAAGCGGCCCGATTCACCTTGTGAAGCGAAGGCAGTAGACCCTCTTGCCATAGAACATCCGGTAATATTTCGCCGGCGTCGTAATTGGGATAAACACTCCATAAACCGAGAACATGTCCAACAGCTATCAACGCCTGTGCGAAATTCTGTTCTAAATGAAATTCAGGAAGTCCGGCCAGATGGATATAAGAAGGCGAATCTTCAAAATGAATATGATGGGTCTGAATAAGTGCTTCTTCCAATTTCTCAATTCCGTCTAAAAATTCTCCCTGATGCGCTTGGGCAAATGATTTGTCAACAAACACACCGTAATCTTCTCCGTGAAAAACGGCCCAGCGGACAAGCGCCGCATTCGGATTCCCGCGCCCTTCTTCACCCAAAACAGCGGTGTTGAGAAGCTTTATCAGTCTACCTTCTCGAGCCGACGTGGCTGAACTAAACTCAAGAGCCTGACGCGTCCAGGGTTCATCGATTTGTCTCTGGAGCCAAGCCACCAAACTATCCGGATGATTAGCCTGGCTAATAATTTTCATTTTTCCGAGTAAGACAATTTCCATGGTTCCTTGTTTGCTGAGAATAATATCTCCAGATTGAGAAGTAAAAAATGAAAGTTCCACTTGACCTATGTGTATCCATTTCCTTTCAATCGGACTGTAATAAGAAATATTAAAAACCCGGTCGCCATCAATTTGGCCGCTGGCTTCAATCGCATTTTGGCTCGCTTTCCTCAGACTTAGTCTTAAGCGGTGATTGCCATTATTGAGCCCGATTAGAACCGGAAATTTGACGCCGACGATTTCTTGATCTTCAATGAATTCAACATGAAACGGTACGCGGGTCTCAGCGCGGCCTTCCAAAGTGCCCGTGTCCCACGGTGTGCCTTGCGCCCATGCCGGAATACCCACAATAAAATCAGGTTCGTCATAATCCGGACTCGATTCGTGGTCAAACTTATGGGAGGTGACTTTGTCCAAGGGCGTTGCTAACTTCGGTATTCCAAATTCTGCAATGTGGAGCTCCGTCCCAAACAAAAATGCTTTGGCCGCATATTTTTCAAATAGTTTCGCTACAGCCGCTTCTTTGTCCGGCGGCATTTGATACAACATTGAGTTAATAAAAATCGCGTCGTAAGTCGGAAATCCTCTCAATACTTCGCGACTCGCAAAATTGAGGTTATGAATCTGAACACTTCGTTTTACCCAATCTAAATGTTGGTTCAGCACACGAAGCACATTCTGAACCCGGAGCGTATACTGTTCCGGATGTTCCAATAAATTAAAATAAAAATCATTAAGTATTGCAAAAGAAGATTGCCGGTCGAAACGTTTAATCGCTTCTTCAACAACAACCTTGTCTCTGTCAACGCCGACCAATTCTATGGTCCAATCTTCTACTTTGCCCCATTCCGGACGAGCTTCAAATCCTTGAATAACAGCTGCAAGAATGCTTGCCGCTTCTTCCCCGGTGCCGACGCCACCTACTAAAAATCGTAAACGACGGTCTTTGAGATGGCTCTCAGCCAATAAAGGAAGAACGCGTGTGCGAAATACATCAAGTTGTCTGCGGTTGCGTTCCAGGTGCGAAAAAAGTCCGGTCGTATATTCATCGGCACGATGCACCTTGTTCCAAGCATGATCATTTGAAGGTTTGGAACGGAAATAAGGAGATCTGGTCTCCGCGCGGCGGACAAAGTTCTTAGACTCTGCCGGTTTCTCGACAAAATTCCGTTTCCCCAAATAGATCACAATGACGTTCTCGAGTATTTCCGGCGCGATTTTGTGCGCTTCATCTAATGTAATACGTTTTACTCCTGAGATTAATTTTTCCAAATCTGCCAAGTTTCCTTTGGGTTCAGCTTGAAGTTCTTGAGCATAAAGGGCTTTGGCGAGCGGAATTCTTCCTTCGCGCTGTTCCTTTTTGAAAATTTCCGCGATAGAACGGCTAAGCTCTTTCCTTTTTTCAAACATTCCTTCCGCTTCGCCTAATACATTTTTATCCTTGTAAAGTTTTGTTAAAAACCGGTCCGTCGGCGGATTGCGAACCAAAAATCCCTGAAGAGCCGCTTCGATCACTTGACCGTATTCGTCCGGCGAAAGTTTCAGTTCTTGCGCAATTTTAACAATCGATGCCCGCGTTTCAGCGCGACTGTCAGAGTCTTTATCCTTTTTGCTTTCTTCCCTGACAAGATCGATCATGACATCAGTGCCTTCAACACGTACTTTGTATCGATCATTGGGCTGTCGCGTATCGCCAAGGTTATAAATAGCGATGGCGCTGAGGCTTGACCCATCTGGCACTTCTCCATTGTCGTCAAATATTTTTCCATCCCGAACCCGAATTACACCAAATTGAATGAAATCTTGATAAAGAAGAAAGACAAATTTAACGTTTTGCCGCAACGCATTTTGGCGGGCCTGTTCTAAAGCTTTATCGAGTCTGTCAAGCAATGTGAAATGATCACTGATGATCGAATCATCTGTCGTAAGACCGGAAATTTCTTCCAGTTTTCGAATCGCTTCTCTGACGTCCCGCAAGGCAGCCTGCATTTGAGAATGATGGAGGGTAAAGTCAAAACTGCTTGCTTGCGGATTAAGTTCTTGTTTTATTGCCTCCGGCATAGAAGTGCGTTCAATACTTTCAATCAACGCGACTATTCGAAGAAGAAGATTTCTCAAACTAGTATAATGAGCTTCCATACTTTTTGAATTTTTTACAAGTTGAAGTGCGGCATGTTCCGCTTGTCTAAAAATTTTACCCAACGGATTCTGTTTTTCTAATAATCGAAAAGCATCCGCCGCAGAATTTTTTGCGCTTCTGATATCGTTTAATATTTCACTAGCGTTGGCACGCGTTTCAGCGCGTGCAAAAAGCTTTGGAACTAAACTGCCTTCCGGGAACAATTGATTTCTCCTAAGCGGATTGCTTTCAAGCCATTTACCGAGGCCCTCAAAATTAGAAACATGTTCACGTTTAAGCTGTTCAACAAGTCCCAAACTGTTTGAGTGCCGCCGAAGCAACATCAATGAAAGAATATCAATCGGCATCCATTCCCCGGCCCGTTGCACAAAAGTCTGAAAAACATTAAAGAAATGAAAGGATAATGTCTCGTAAAGCGCGTTAAAAATACGCTCCCGGTGTTCCGGACGTGGAAAAAGCGTACCGAATTCATTCGGCTTTTGCGCAATAAATGCGATGAGCTCACCTACTGTATGAACGCCTTTTCCTTCTAAACGGCCGTGTATAAATTGATAAAGACCTCCGCCGAGCGACGGAATCGAAGTCAATAAACGCTCATCGAAATCCGTATGCGGTACATCAACCCGCGTTTCAGCGCGCGGAAGAATCTCAACGTTCAAATAATGATTGTGTCTTTCCATCTCAAATTGAAAACTCGAGAGGTTGCTAAGCGTCAGCTTAATCTCAAAAGGCTCTTCCGATGTTCTCAATTCCGGAAACGTATTAAAAATGTAGTCCTCAATCGTCTGTCCCACATTCACCAGGTTGTTCACACCCGGAGCACCAGCAAAAGGCCAAGTAGAACTAAATCTTGGGTAAGCAAAGTAAGTTAATCCAACCGTATCAATGCCTTCGTATTCTTCCGCCCATTTGTCGATCTGTTCTTTCATGCTGAACCAATGGTAAACGGTTGCCGTCGCCATGATATCTTCCACCCGCGTTTCGGCGCGAAGAGGTTCGCCTTTTTTCAATTCATTTGCTGGCTGAACGACTGGAACAGGTTCATGGGCTGGAATTTGTTTTTGTTGCGGCCGGCCCAAACCAGGAGGTGCAAAGGGGCGCGGCACATCGGAAGTTCCCGGCCAATCACCCGGAAAATCCCAAGGCTGGTCGCCGAAATCGCTTTGACCTTCGCCGCCGCGCGCAACGGGTGAAATAAGAAGCAAAAGACCTTTATCGTTTGGCCACTTGGCTCTTTCTTCTGCGGAAAGATCGGTTCTCAGCGAAAATTCAACTGCATCAATCATAAATTCCCTGGGACGGCCGGTTTTCGGAAACAGATCATCGAGAAGAGGCATGAAATGTTCGTTTAAGTGCTTCAGACGTTCTTGTGTGTCTGTCGGCAAAATCATCCAGTGAAGATCCTCTTTTTTGAGGTCCAGTGACTTCTTGGGATGCGTCAGTAAAGCGACAACCAAAATGTCTTTTCGGTCACGAATTAAATTGTTGAGCGCCGCGTCAAAGATAGACCCGCGGTAATAACTTTCTCCCCAAACAAAATCGGTTTGATCCTGAAAATAACGTAAATTTTCAAAAGGCAGCGTGTTTTCGGCACTTGGAGTAGATGCTTCAACGGTTGCCAAAGAATCTTGTAATTCGCCAATTAGAAAATAAGCTTGGGCGGCAACCACATCATTTTGAATTCCGTAAGGCTCGAATAGTTTGAGAACGGCCGAAAGATTTTCCGGTATTTGCGCCTTTTGCTGAGCTAACTCATAGCCTTCCTTAATCGCGCCAATTACACGATCAACAAACTCTTTTTGAGTGGGCCCGCTGCCATAAAATGTCTTAATTCTGCGTTCGAGACTTGATCTTTTCGACTTATCTTGAACGTTCGTTTGCAAATATTTACCAATTAATTCAACAGCCTGGTTTGCTATTTCATTATCTCCATTCGGCGTGCGTGTTTCGGCACGGGAAGGATTCACAATCATGATTTTATATTCCGTCGTATTGGAATCAAAAATTCTTACGGAACGGATGGCTTCACCGTGGAGCATCGTTTCAATCTCTTCCAACGTTTCGTCTACTTCTCCGCCGGCAACATCGTCAAAATCATATGTCGTTAATGCTTCTGTCCGACGAATAAAGAAAGCGTTGTTCATGTCGGAATGTAAATAAATTTGAAAAGCTTGACCATTAATATCCTCATCAGCTTTTCTCCTCATAATTCTTCGAATATCCGCTATCGAGGATGCTTCATATGTTTTCCGCGTTTCGGCGCGGGCGGGAAGTTTGGCATAATGGATTTCAAAATTTTCAACTGCAAGCCGCTGGAGTTCGAGGGCTTTTTGATTCGCTTGGGCCAATACATCTTTCACTTCTTGAATAATTGATTCATCGTGAAGACTCGCGAGCAATTCTTGAATCTCAGGCAAAGTAACCAATTGCTCAAAAATGTCGACGAAAGCTGCCGGATCTTCAATATCTCTCACTTCTCTTCCGTGCAATCG